>Ga0182004_10000766_pt1 | contig 21232 bp, 21 predicted proteins | sample Sormic07211540_1_FD_120479 | JGI IMG/M metagenome (GOLD analysis project Ga0182004, IMG submission 120479) | Endophyte microbial communities from Sorghum bicolor roots, Mead, Nebraska, USA - 072115-40_1 MetaG | ecosystem: Host-associated > Plants > Roots > Unclassified | place: USA: Nebraska...
ACCCCTATGAGCACCTTCGAAGGACTGAGTCGGCAAATCGCTGTCGACGGGCACGTCGCCTACCACTTAATGCATAGCGCCGGAAAATTCTAAAATAAATCCAGAATAAAGTGCCGCACCCAGGATTTGAACCCTGGGTGGGAGCCCCCAACCAATGACCTTTGCCATTGCGCCGTGAACCCCTTGGCGTGTCTCAAAAAACTTTATCCTACCAGTTTCAGACTTTAAACAATCACTGGCACAAAAAAATCTCTATCATGATTAAACAAAGCACCACCGCACCACTTGCTAGCTAATCTATTGCAGTTCCTACACTTTTAAGGATGCATGTACTGTACTGTACTGTACTAACTGTGTATTATACTACTACTAGACAGTACACCACCAGTGCTTTAATTTACAGTTGCCCCAGTGCCTTTTTGTCAGTACCGGCGATCTTCATGACATCATAAATAGCCAAGCTGTTCGTTCACAGTTTTGAACTGCCTTTTGTTAATACTCGTACATAGATGCAGCAGAGGTTGGGACCATGCATGTCCCTTCACTCGAGCGAGCATCAAACTTGCTTGCAAACATAAGAGAGGTCAGGATGACGACGACGACGACGACGCTTAACCAATCTCTTTGTCACTTGGCAGGAGCTTACTAGCTAGCTACCAACACGGCCCCCTAATTGGCCTGTCCATCTTGCTATGCTAGCTGTGGGGCGCCCCCTAATTGGTCTGTCCACAGAAAGCTTGCTTGCGTGCTTGCTTATAAGGACCCCAAATCTTAGGTGAAAGGTTGGCAAGCAGTCTCAGACTCAGAATGGAGCCTCAGCAAGTGGAGCTCAGCCACCTTGAACTTGAAGGCCGCCGCCGGAATGCCAGCTCCAGGCCAGGCACCAATGGTGGAAGTGCCAGAACAGGTATAAGCCGCTTTTCTTCGATTCTCTTCTTGACTTACAGGAGGAATGAATTCCTTCTTGTGTTCTTGTTTGGTTTTCTTCAATTCTGCTGAGACTGAGATTAATCAATTTGTCGACGACGATTCTTCAGAGAAAGTAGAGGAGGTAGACGACTGCCCGATCGAGGAGGTCCGGCTGACGGTGCCCATCACCGACGACCCGACATTGCCGGCGCTGACGTTCAGGACCTGGTTCCTGGGGCTCCTCTCCTGCGCGCTGCTGGCCTTCTCCAACCAGTTCTTCGGGTACCGTCAGAACCCGCTGTACATCTCCTCCCTCTCCGTGCAGATCGTGGTGCTGCCGCTCGGCAAGCTCATGGCGGCGTGCCTCCCCACCAAGGCCGTCCACATCATGGGGTGCTCCTTCTCCCTCAACCCGGGTCCCTTCAACCTCAAGGAGCACGTCCTCATCACCATCTTCGCCAACACCGGCTCCAACTCCGTCTACGCCGTCGGCATCATCACCATCGTCAAGGCCTTCTACCACCGGGACATCCACCCGCTGGCCGCCATGCTGCTCACCCAGACCACGCAGCTGATGGGGTACGGCTGGGCCGGCCTCTTCCGGAAGTTCCTCGTCGACTCCCCCTACATGTGGTGGCCGGCGAACCTGGTGCAGGTCTCCCTCTTCCGGGCGCTGCACGAGAAGGAGAAGAGGCCTCGGGGAGGCACCACGAGGCTGCAGTTCTTCCTCACCGTGCTCGCCGCCAGCTTCGCCTACTACATTGTGCCCAACTACCTGTTCCCGACCATCTCCACCATCTCGGTGGTGTGCTTCATCTGGAAGAAGTCGGTGACGGCGCAGCAGATCGGGTCCGGCGTCTACGGCCTCGGCGTCGGCTCGTTCGGCCTGGACTGGGCCACCGTGGCCGGGTTCCTCGGAACGCCGCTGTCGACGCCGGCGTTCGCCATCGTCAACATCATGGCCGGCTTCTTCCTCATCGTCTACGTGATCGTTCCCCTCGCCTACTGGAGCGACGCGTACGGCGCCAGGCGGTTCCCCATCATCTCCTCCCACGTGTTCATGGCCAACGGCAGCCGGTACGACGTGAACAAGGTGCTGGACCCGGCCACGTTCCAGTTCAGCCAGGCCGGCTACGACGGCGCCGGCCAGATCCACCTCAGCATCTTCTTCGCCTTCACCTACGGCCTCAGCTTCGCGACGCTGGCGGCCACGCTGTCCCACGTCGCGCTCTACCACGGCAGGTCGATATGGGAGCAGACCAAGGCGACGGTGCGTTCCGCCGGCGGCGACGTGCACGCCCGGCTGATGAGGAGGAACTACGCCGCCGTGCCGCAGTGGTGGTTCCAGGTGATGCTGGTAGTCGTGCTCGGCCTCTCGCTCTTCACCTGCGAGGGCTTCGGCCGCCAGCTCCAGCTCCCGTACTGGGGCGTCCTCCTCGCCGCCGGCATCGCCTTCTTCTTCACGCTCCCCATCGGCATCATCACGGCCACCACCAACCAGCAGCCCGGGCTCAACGTCGTGACGGAGCTCATCATCGGCTACCTCTACCCGGGGCGGCCGCTCGCCAACGTGGCGTTCAAGACGTACGGCTACATCAGCATGTCGCAGGCCATCATGTTCCTGCAGGACTTCAAGCTGGGCCACTACATGAAGATCCCGCCGCGCTCCATGTTCGCCGTGCAGCTCGTCGGCACCGTGCTGGCGTCGTCGGTCTACTTCGCCACGTCGTGGTGGCTGCTGGAGACGGTGCCCAGCATCTGCGACCCGACGAAGCTGCCGGAGGGGAGCCCCTGGACGTGCCCCGGCGACGACGTCTTCTTCAACGCGTCCATCATCTGGGGCGTCGTGGGGCCGCTGCGCATGTTCGGCCGCCTCGGCCTCTACTCCAAGATGAACTACTTCTTCCTCGCCGGCGCGCTGGCGCCGGTGCCGTTCTGGGCGGTGGCGCGCGCGTTCCCGGACAGCGCCTGGGCGCCGTGGCTCCGCCTCGTCAACATGCCCGTGCTGCTGGGCGCCACGGGGATGATGCCGCCGGCGCGCTCCGTCAACTACCTCATGTGGGGCGCCGTGGGCCTCGCCTTCAACTACGTCGTCTACCGGCGGTACAAGGCCTGGTGGGCGCGGCACAACTACGTGCTCTCGGCGGGCCTCGACGCCGGCGTCGCCTTCATGGCCATCGTCTCCTACGCCGTGCTGCAGTCAAGGGGCGTCAATGGCGTCGACTGGTGGGGGCTGCAGGTGGACGACCACTGCGCGCTGGCGAGGTGCCCCACGGCGCCGGGAATCAGTGCACCCGGCTGCCCCGTTCACTAGACAGACACAGATACTCTCAGGGCTAGCCCCGACACGTACGCACACGCTTTTCTTTTTCCCCCCTGCCTAACGGTGGTGTAGCCGGTAGCCGTGTGGCCTGGTATTCTATACTATACTGGAACGGAAGTAGTAGTATAGCTAATCTCATATCAGCCAGAAAAAGATTATCACTGTACAAAGGGAAGGAAAACCCAATGTCCTACTCCAGAAGCAATTGTATAGACAATCTTAAGAAATATTATGAACATAACCCCGCTGTTCCCTAATATAGGTGAATGCTGATCAGCCGGTTACCAGACGTTGAATATTGGGGTCAAACGGAAACGGTGTATCAATGGGCTAAATGACATTTTGGACAAACTTGATGGAACAACTTATGTTCGAACCTGAGTTCATATTCATTGGTGCGTTCAAATATGCATGATCCAACTCGTGCACCAAACATAGGACAACAAATCAATTAGATTTATAACTAACTAGTGTGGTTTTTTTTCATCAACAAACTAGGCTATCTTTATTTAGGAATGAGGGACCCAGTAGCCAGACTTTTGGCACCGTGACAATGGATTCAAGGTACACAACTCCACGGTTTCATAATAGGTGAATGCTAATCAGTCGTTCACCTAACGTTTAGTCAAACAGAAACGGCGCACCACTGGTCTAAACAACCATTTGGAATTTGGACAAACAATGGACAAACTTGGTTGAACAACTTCTATTCAAACCTCACAAAAATTATGAAAGATGTCCATTTTTTAGTAAATATGAATAAGTAATTGTGCTAGATGAACTTGGTGTAGGAGCTCAGGTGCGCAGTTCATCTTCACTGGAGTGTTCAAATATGCATGATTCAGATTGTGCACCAAGCATAGGACAACAAATCCATTAGATTTTTCAGATTCAAGGTGCAGATATTTGAGGGGACAGAGACATGTAGTCCATCGTACAGGGCAACGGTGTTCTTTATAGCACTTTGTATAAATAGGCATCAATTACTAGTGATTACAAATTAAGCTAAAAACAAGGAAGCTAACAACATAAGGCGATGCTTTTCATGTGTAAATCAAAGAGTGAATAACTTAACATGTATAATGCTAAGTGATAGAGACTGACTCTCCTAACGTTCACACAACTAATCTGCTTGCAGAGGTATGCTTACAAAGAAGCTTAAAACTACAAGTATACCAGAAATCTATATTACGCCAAACATAACATTCAATATGACACCTAATCTGGATGACCGGATCACTACATGCTATGGGATAGAAGCTAAAGCTCAGGTGAACTTCAAAGCTTCAGGTAGCTGGATATTTTCCAGAAATGCTGGGCAGTGGGTGCTCTCCAATGACAGGCAGCAAACATGCAGGAAAGTTTTAAGCCAGGAAATCATTCTCAAGGGCACTTCTTGTTATCCATATGGGTGATATCGTCCATATCCACTAGTGAAGCTCCCCCCTATTCATGTCACGTGTGCTAGTAGATCCATAACCACCTAGCGTAGGATCATATGCCCCACCATAGGCAGTGCCGCTAAAGCCATAACTACCACCACCACCAAAGCTCTCGTCAGCATCACCGCCAAACCCAGAATTACCAAGGGCACCGAAGCTCTCATCATCGCCACCGCATCTATAGCCACTTAAGTCAATACTAGCATAAGATCCACCAAAACATCTTCCATATAACCCAAAGCGGTCGAGATAACCAAACGAAGACGCGGCTCCGTAGCCACCTAATCCTGCATAATAACGACCATATGCACCACCAAAATCACCTATCCCACCATAGTTGCTAAGCCTACCACCAAAACCTATTTCGCTCCTATAAGGACCAAATCAACCACCCTTGTAATTTCCATAAGCACTGGCCATTCCACCAAAGTTGTCAGCAGCAGGGTAGTCCCTAGAGACACTATCATATGCTGACCTAGTATTTCTACCATGCGCTGCTGGTGGTGGTGGTGGTGGATTGGAGGATTTCTTTGGTTCTGCTTTCTTGATCTCCATCTACAAACAAAGCAAATGACCTACGACCTGTCAAATAACCTATGGAGCCTTTCTGTCATTTAAGCATGATGTTCCATGAAATTAGCACAACTGGTGACTTGGAATAGAAGAATGCATTTTCCTTTTGTTGACATTTCTTTACATATTTTACACCATAGGTACACAATGGAAGGGACAACCATTTATGTCATTTCTATAATGAACTACAGACTCATCTTTGAACTAGCAAGGTCAATCATATTTCCATTTGCTAACAAATCATCTACAACTTGCTCAGAAGCAAAAACTATAAATCCAAAGCCTCGAGAACATTTGGTTTCGTGATCAAACATAATCTGGTGATCTACCACAGTCCCATATCTTGCAAAGAAACTCTTGAAATCATCTGATCAAGATTAACAAATAGAACAATCATCAATGAAAAATCAATGTAAAACAAAGATGTAAAACAAAGCTGATCCATCATATACCATACTGATATTACCTTGTGTTAGTGTTGAGAGAATTCCACCAACTAATATCTTTTAGTCTTGAAGTCCTTAGAGCTAGATTGCACTGAACTTTTTGGTACAGTTCTCTTAATTTCAACCTATCGAGCAGACTAGTATCCTAAATAAATTGAATCAGAAACACCAATGTTAGTTTGCGAATCTAGCACCGCAAGACAATGGACATTGATATGCCAATTGCTTGAATTAACAAAGCAAACAGATAAGACATATAGTCACCAAAACAACACTAATGTTTGTTTAAAATGCACTCATAACTTGATAACAAAAAAGATAACAATTGCACCTAGAAGTGATAAGTCCTAGTAGGCATATAAATTGAAAACCTATTCATTTATAGCACAAGGTGTAATTCATATTTTAACAAAGATCAATATGATAAAACAAATGGTTTTATATCCTTATGACACAAAAAAATTAATTACCTAATATGCATATCGACAAAACAAGTATACGAACTAAAGCGAAGAATTAAAAAATAGAGCAATTTAACTCCTAAGTGATGATACAGACTCGCTGAGAAACAAAACTTACTTCCTTTCCATTGATAACATGTTTGTCCTCTATCACTTTATTAACAACAGCAGGGTTAGAGTATGTAATGAAGCCAAAACCCCGTGGGTGAGATGTGTACCTATCCTTCATTATCACTGAATCAACTATTTCACCATACTGTCCAAAATGCCTGACATATGTAGCTGTAGCAGGAAGCAGCAGCACAAAATCAGTAGAATAAAAACAAAGCTAACATGAGAATCTATTAATCCTGCAATTCACTAGTAGATCCGTGCATCAGATTGATGAATAAATGAAACATGGAAAAAAGGAAAGTAGCACAAATACCAAAATAATTACTTTCGCAAATGTTGCATCATGCCCTGCTCTATAAACGAGTATTCCCCATGGTTCACTCGTGACCCTATAGCCTCATTATGTAAAAGTGACATCTCGCTAATTGACACAATAGTGAGTAGATTTATGAAAAAAATTAGATTTTTTTAAAATAATCTTATATCTTCCTACAAATTAACATGTTTCTCATTGGATGTCACCAATTCACATAGTTAGGCGTTGCTCATTGCAATTATTGGCAATGGAACATAATACAGGCATACAAAGATCTTAATCGGACATAACTGCAGACTGTACTAAAATGTCATAGGGGTAGAGTATGCGTGTGTGTTTATAGGAATGAGTGTGCGCTCGTGTATGTAAGCATTTGCGTGCATCTCCGAAAAAAAGTTCCTGAACATCAAACTTATATTTGAATATATAGTGTTTATGAATATCCTTTTTCACATGTCATGGTAGAGGAGAAGATGTGGAGCAACATGAGAGGACGTGGGGAGGGGTCGGCTCAGGTTGGCGGCGGGAAAACCCACCCTGCGTCGCTCGTTGGGACCTCACATCCGTCATGGAGCATTAAACCACTACTAGAAACAAAATAAACCTTGCATTAAGTCTACTACTTCCTCTATTTTAAATTATATGTTATTCTAACTTTTTTGATATCTCAAGTTTAATCAAACTTATTATATAAAATATTATTATTTATGATACCAACTAAGTATTATTAAATTATTTATTAATTATATTTTTACAGTATACTTATTTGACGTCATAATTTTTGTAATTTTCTCTATAGTTTTGATTAAATTTGAGATGTGTTTTGATTCTCTGAAAAAATGATTTATAATTTAGAATAGAGGGAGTAGATATGTACGTGCACAATTATTGTGTAAGGTCAGTTTCTTATAATCATTGTGAGCTAGGCCATGAATCTCGATGGATGGATGTGAGTCAAACACATAGATCCACCAATCATGTCGGCGCTCCATATACACACTAATCACACCTGCTTGACCAGCAAAGGAAGCTTCCTTGAAGTAGTTGGTACGGAGTACATCATCATTACTAGTTCGCAACATAAACTTCACAAAACTGGAAGTGAGACGTGACTCGAGTAAATATTCCAGCTATATATATATGTATGCCAGTTGTCAGAGGAGTACCAAAGGGAAACGTTATTTGGGCCTTGTTCAGTTCCAAAATTTTTTTTGGCAAAATTAATATTGTAACAATTTTGTTTATATTTGACAAAATATTATCCAATCATGGACTAACTAGGCTCAAAAGATTCATCTCGCAAATTACAGGCAAACTATGTAATTAATTATTGTTTTTATCTATATTTAATGCTCCATGCATATGCCGCAAAATTTGATATGACGAAGAATCTGAAAAATTTTGTAAAATTTTTTGAGAACTAAACAAGGCCCAAGATGGCTAGATTCTATAGGGTGTGTTTGGTTCCCTGGTCTAGGCCCTAGCCAGGCTTCCATAATACAACTTGTACTTGGTTTCCTGTTTGGCCTGGTAGCCAGGCTTCTACCAGCCCATTCCGTACTAGTTGGGTGGCTTGCTGGAAACGCCCAATTCGGGCGTTCCTGCGGAGCCTGGCTTGGCCAGCGACGAGCGACAGTTCCTGTCACCTTTGGTCTTCTTCCTCCCTGCGACTTTGGTGCGCTCCTCCTCCACCCCACTGGTCGGCGAGCTCTCCTCCTCCACCCCACCGGGTGGCGAGCCCTCCTCCTCCATCCCACCGGCCGGCGAGCCCTCCTCCTCCTCCACCCCACCGGCCGGTGAACCTCCTTTTCCTCCTCCCCCTATCGCACCGAGCGGCGAACATGCTCCTCATCCAGATCTGGCGCCTTGCTCGATGCCATGGCCGACGCGACCGTGAGGAGCTTGATGCCATGGCCGGCGCCCTGCTTGTTCCTCTACTCCCTCCCCTCCTTGTTCATCCTCCTTCAGCAGCCGGCGCGGGTGGCCACAATAGCGCTGCGGCAGCCGTGGCAGCTCCGGGCTCAAGAAGCTCATCTTCTTCTTCGAGCCCATGCGCGTGTCAGCGGAGGTGATGGGCAAGGGCGCGTTCAGGACGGCATACAAGGCGGTGATGGAGAACGGGTCCGCCATGGCGGTGAAGCGGCTCAAGGACATGGATCTCCCGGAGCCGGAGTTCCAGGAGCGCATCGCGGCCATCGGCGCCGTGCAGCACAAGCTGGTGGTGCCCCTCCGCGCCTACTACTTCAGCAAGGATGAGAAGCTCCTCGTCTACGAACATGTCCTGGCCAGGAGTTCGTCTAGCAGGAGCCATGGCCGGGAGTTTGTCGAGACGCAACCACCGCCGCTAAGCCCTCCTCTTCCTTGTTGACAGCGTCGGCGAGGCAAAGCTCGTCTACGGTGTGGTGAAGATTCTAGTGCTCACCAACCGTTCGATGTAATGCCTTAAAAGGGTAAAGCTACCAGAACAAGGAAGAGGTGATTGTATTCAAGCTAACCAGACAACCAAACATGATCAAAGGAATCCAGGCTTAGCTAAGGCATGTGAACCAAACAACTGCTTCTTGCATTGGGAGAGCCAGGCTTAAGGTAGCCTGGCTTAGTTGGCTAGCCAGGGCAAGTTGAAAACGTGAACCAAATACACCCATAATGTACTCCCTCAGAGATTTTTAAAACAATGTTGTTTTGTTTTTTAAGAAGTCAATAAATTTAATATCTAACTAAATATATATAAAATACAAATATTTATATTTATGATATGTAATAAATATTCTTAGATGAGTTATAGAATATATTTGTATAATAAATTTATAAAGATAAAAATATTGATAATATTATTTATAAATCTGAGTAAATAAAAAAATTGATGTAGTTTAAATTATAATGTTCTTTTTAGGACCGAGATAATACATAAGAATCTCGCTATTTAGATCATCTAAAGATGTTGTAGGCAGGTGATCCAAACGGGCCTTAGCATTCTCTTACAAAAAACAACTCACAGATCCATTCATTTTAGTCAAAAAATGTGGAAAAACTTTTTTTTTTTTGAGATCGAGTGTTTAATCTGTTTTTCTTAAGAGGAAGTAGGCAAAGTGCCCAAGTTACACAAGCGATCCACAGCCATGGCGAGGAGCCATCGTTAGTGAAAAACTTTTATGCACTTTTATTTTGTAAAATGTTTTGACACATCTTTGTTCTCTTATTCTAGAACTTTTATTTCAATTTATTTATCAAGGCAGCAAAACTAACTGATTTTCTTGGCCAGCTTTTGCTCTTAGCAGTTAGCACCAGCAGTATAAGGGCCAAAAGTGCTAAATTTTGGGTCGAGGCAAATTGACAAAAGTAGCCACATATTGTGAGACAAACTATCCCTCTCGTCAACACTCAACACCAAACCAAGATTCATTTGAATGTTACCTGAATTTTACTTCGAACCAAAAAAAAAAGGCCACCTGTTAACGATACTATAGTAATAGTACCAAAAATCGTCGAAACATGCCAAGTTTTGACACCTGAAGGTTTGACATTTGCAGTATTCGGGCATACACATCTTTGCCTCTTTTACGCAAAAACAGTGCCGATAGCCGTCAGTTGGTTCCAGAAAACCTGACGAATTCCTCCAAAAGTCCCGCGGTTTCAAAAGGCAGGCGACGGCGACCTCAACCGCGGGGAAGGGCCGAGACGAGACAAGATCCGACATCCGATAGGGGGAGAAGGGGAGAGGAGAAAACACGAGGCGCCGAATCGAATCAGGGAAAGCGAAGGGCCCCCCACTAGTCTACTACTGAAGTACGCATCACTAGCGCGGCGCCTTCCCCTTCCTCGCTCCGTTCGTGTGTGTGTGTGTGTGTGTCGTTGACGAAATCCCAAGTCCATGTGGGCGGTTTTGACTTGATCCAACCAAGAACGCGCGTTTCAGTTTCAGCCGTAAAAATACTCGTAGCGGTTTCCAAGTCCGGTCTCGGCTTGCTTCTCTTCCGTCCGTCATTTGCTTTCCTGTTTCTGCCATTCGCGTGTGCCTCTGCTTACCCATTCTTGCTTCCGTCGTCTTTGCTGCGTGTAAATCTGATCTGCTTGTGTCTCCGCGTCACTGGGGATTCTTTACTTCAAGTTGGATTTGGCAATGTCAACGGAAGAGGCGATATTTGATCTGACTTGGTGAGAGTTCTTGCTGGGACTGGGCGGCGGATTGGAGAGCGGCCACTGTCTTGCTGGTTTCTTTGGGGGTAGCACTGTTCTTGTGAATTTCTGATGCGGAGTTTCGATCGGGAAAGGAGTGATCTTTGATCGATTTCGACGCTTCTGTTGGTGATTCCTCTCCTTCTCAACTTGGGGATTTCTGCCAAGGGGAGTTTCCCGACTGGTTTGGGTTCAGTTGAGCAGCAGAGATGAGGTTGACTGTTCGTGTGATCGAGGCCCGCAACCTGCGGGCCATGGATTCCAACGGTTTCAGCGACCCGTACGTGAAGCTGCAGCTCGGGAAGCAGCGATTCAAGACCAAGGTGATCAAGATGAACCTGAACCCGACTTGGGATCAGGAGTTCAGCTTCCTTGTCGGCGATGTCAAAGATGTGCTCAAGCTTGATGTCTATGACGAGGACATCCTCCAGATGGATGACTTCCTGGGGCAGTTAAGGGTGCCATTGGAGGATGTGCTGGCTGCCGATGACCTGTCGCTTGGTACCCGGTGGTACCAGCTTCTTCCCAAGGGCAAAACCAACAAGACGGTTGATTGTGGTAATGATGGGCATTCATCTAGTTTTGTTGCTCATTTTTGCTTTGTTTTGTTATGTTCAGCCATGCATCTTTCTTTGTTCATAAGAATTCACTGTTTGACTTTCTGAGCCTGCATCATTTTGCTGCCTACCTAGTATAACTTGCTGTGAAGTACAATAAGATCTAGTACATAAATTATTGCTAATGTTGTTATTCAGAAAAAGTGGTCATCACTTCGTTTTTTTTCCAAATTTGTTCACTTTGCAGGGGAGATTTGTGTCTCAATATCGTTAGAATCATCTGGAGCCTTGCGATCATGGTCTGAGGACCTTGGAGCCGAAATAACTGATATTCAGAGAGACTATTCATTGTCAAGCCAAAGCACAGCTCCATCTATTGCATTTGCTTATCGAGAAACTGAAACTTTTAAAGAAGACGATGAGTGTTCTGTTAGATCTGAAATCCCTGTAGAAGATAGTAGTAGTGAAGTTACTGATAGAAATCAAGCTGCTGCAGAGGACAAGCCAAATGGGAATTCTAGTGCAGCTTTGAATGGAACTGAAACTTCTAGTGGTAAAACAGATAAGTCTGATAAGCTATCATTTGTTGATCGTGTCTGCCAAATATTTGCTAAAAAAAATGGCGAAACAGTGCCAACCTCCTCTGGAAGCTCTGAGGCTTTAGAAGAAATTCAAGAGGAAGCAAGTGGATGTGAGCTTTCAGTGAGTCAAACTGATAATGTGTGCCCAGAGACTCCATTCAGTGAACTACTGAAATCTCTTGAATCACGACATGAAGGAGTCGAGATGCCTGTGAATCTACAAGGAATTCTTGTTAATCAGTCGTATCTTGCCTCACCTAGTGATCTGAATAACCTTCTCTTCTCACCAGATTCAGATTTTAAACAAACAATGGTTGAGCTTCAAGGCTGTACTGATTTCAAAACTGAACCCTGGAGTCTTGATAATGATGGGGACTCCTTGAAGAGAGTGGTAACATACACAACTGCACCATCAAAATTGGTTAAAGCCGTTCGAGCAACAGAGGAGCAAACTTACTTGAAGGCTGATGGAAAAGAGTATGCAGTTTTGTTGAGTGTGAGTACTCCTGATGTTCCCTGTGGTACTTATTTTCGGACGGAAATTCTTTTCCGTATCATGCCAGGTCCTGAAGTTGATTCTCAGCAACAGACATCACATTTGGTAATATCCTGGCGCATGAATTTTCTTCAGAGTACCATGATGAAAAGTATGATAGAAAATGGAGCAAGACAGGGCCTGGAGCAAAACTATGCACAGTTTTCGGATTTACTATCACAAAAGGTCAAGCCAATTGACGTAGAAGGTTCTGGGTCTGACAAGGAACAGGTCTTGGCCTCTTTGCAAGGGGGCGAGGAATCTGATTGGAAGATAGCATTTCTGTACTTCTGCAACTTTGGTGTCTTATCCTCCCTTTTTGTGTCTCTTTACATTATTCTGCATGTTCTACGAGTGAATCCAAGTGCTGTTCAAGGTCTTGAGTTCCCAGGATTAGATTTGCCAGATTCGCTCAGTGAAATTATCATGGGTGGGCTGTTGTTTCTTCAAGTACAGCGCATACTGAAGAATATTACATGCTTTGTTCAAGCAAGAGGACAAAAAGGTAAGTTTTTTTTGTTTTCTTGTCTTCAATGCCATCTAATTGCGTAGCATGAAAATCAGAATAAGGATTTGAAAATGGTCTCTCTTTTTAGAGATAAAATGGTCTTTTTAAATGCAACATGCATAAGGTTCTGAAATGATTGTGTCTCCAATGATGTTTCACTTGATCCAGTAGCGGACCCAAAGCATTTTATAAGCCCAGGTGTTAGTGGCTAAATATAATTAATTAATTAAACCTAATCTCTTAAGTATATTGGCTACGCAATAATTTACATAGTAGAATTGGATGCCGACCAGCCCAGGGTTGTCGGGCCCTCGATCCATCAGTAACCTGATCCGAACAAGACAACCAAGATTGTGATCAATTAAGGTTAGGGGGCGTGGGGGTGGGGGCAGCGAGTTGTGTTGGTAGGCAGGCGTGGTAGTTTTCTGGGTCGTCTCTTTCATGATTGTGGCACACCTATTTCTGTTAAAAGTCTTATAGGGAGTTAGGGGCTCTAACCTAACAAAATTCTCTTAGTAATGAAAACGAAAGCGCTTATAGCCAAGTAGCTCAGGCTTGCAGTGAGCAGCCTGCTGGCCTGGGTTAAAACTCACACAACGCAACGCTGGTTATGTGTCCCCCTCCTTGAGGACTGCAGCACCATGGTCTCCACATCTGCGTAAGCGATATAACGTACATGAGCCTGCCTGTAACTGTTCTAGGGAAATAAAGGACAATATTCTCCCTATTACAATGATATGAACGAGTTTTAGTTAGAGGAAGAAGTTCAGGTACAGTTGAGTTTAGCTTGAAATTGGTGTAACCAAAACAATGGTACTCTAGTTGAGATCAGCTTCTTAAAATGTACCTTCTATGTCTGGTTCCGTAAGAAATCACAGAACTTTAGTTGTTTCAGTTTTTCTTTTCTCAAGAAACTTGTTGAACTAGCGCAATAGCTTGATCTTCTTAGAGAAAAGACTACAATAGTATGACTTGCATTTCTTGGCGTATGCTTTTGGATTTTATATGCATGAATGTGATATGTGTCTACTTTGTTCAATTTTTTCATCATCATGTAGGTGGTGATCATGGCGTGAAAGCAAAAGGTGATGGATGGCTGTTAACGGTCGCTTTAATTGAGGGAATCAAATTGGCTCCAGTTGATGCTACTGGTTTCTCTGATCCTTATGTGGTATTTACTTGCAATGGCAAAACAAGAACAAGTTCAATTAAGTTCCAAACACTAGAACCTCAGTGGAACGGTATATGTTTTCTCGAACTATTTCTGGCTTTTTAAACCCTGTCATTTCCTACCATCAGTAGAAAATTGTAAATTTGAACCGCAGCAAATTTTAGTTGCATAAAAACACTACATGTTTTGTTATGTCATGCAACATCCAACTAAATATTTCACCAAATCTTGCAGAAATCTTTGAATTTGACGCAATGGATGATCCACCATCAGTGATGAGTGTACATGTATATGATTTTGATGGACCATTCGATGAAGTTACATCCCTTGGACATGCGGAAATTAACTTTGTAAAATCAAACTTGTCAGAGTTAGCTGATGTATGGATTCCTCTTAAAGGTAACCTTGCTCAGTCTTGGCAGTCCAAGTTGCATCTGAGGATTTTCTTGAACAACTCAAAGGGGACTGGCATGGTCACTGAGTATCTGAGCAAAATGGAGAAAGAGGTTGGTAAGAAGGTGAGAGCTTCCATTCCTTTCTGCTAGGAAGTATATTGTTACCGCATGACTTTCCAGATCTGATTTTCATAACTTTTGCCAGATGACGTTGAGGTCTCCTCGGACCAATACAGCATTCCAGGAACTCTTCTCTCTGCCAGCAGAAGAATTTCTCATCAGCAGTTTTACCTGCTATTTGAAGAGGAAATTGCCTACACAGGTAATGGCTTGATTTTTGCTTACATAAATTAGTAGATTTCATGATAAATATAAGAGCCTGTTTAGTTCCCCATTTGAGCCAAAAAAAAAGGGTTTTGGCCCACCATTTTGCAGAATGGAACTAAAAACCATCCAAAATTTTTGGCAAAATGGTTGTCATTTTGCATTCTGGATTTTGGCCTAACCCTGAAAATTTTGGCATTTTGGATGGAACTAAACATAACCCTGAAAATTTAGGCATTTTACATTTCATCATTCCAAAGTTGGCATTTTGCATTCCATGAGGAACTAAACAGGGCCTAAATGTATGTTTTGTGATCCTTTTCCCTATGGACAGAATGCTGAGGGATAATACATTAATACTTCAAAAGTGTTTGTGCACGTACATTTTTCTGAACTATGAAATATATATTGATGATTTATAATTTTATATTGAAAAGTAGAGAAAATTTCAGGAACATTTTCTTGCAGTCACATCAGTAGTGGTTTCAAAAGAGAAACCAACTGAAGATGTAAGCCACCAGTGTCTTGTACATTGCTTTTTTTTGGAAAGACATGCTCATATTGTTCCTTCCATGCTATGTGAGTTAAATATTTGTATATATGCTATTCCTTTTGTTTGATTTATTGGACCAACTTAGTGTGTTCATGTGTCCTCAATGATTCTGAATAGCTCACTACCTGTCCAGTCAACTGACAGACTCTTCTACTTTTAATTTCAGGGTCATCTTTTCTTATCTCCAAGAACAATTGGGTTTTATTCAAGCATGTTTGGGAGGAAAACAAAATTTTACTTTTTATGGGAGGATATTGAAGACATACAGGGAATACCTCAATCAATATCATCATGGAGTCCATCCATTATAATAACTCTTCACAAAGGTAGAGGCATGGATGCAAAGCATGGTGCAAAGAGCATGGACAATGGAAAGCTTAAGTTCTGCTTGCAGTCTTTTGCATCATTTAGTGTGGCCAATAGGTAAATGCCCAATTTTCTTAAACACATGGAATATGTGTCATATGGCTCTTTTGAATCAAGCTCTCAAAATAACTTCTGTCATAACTAACAGTGCCTTGATTCTTGAAATATCTTTTGAATGATTTATATGGTTCTTGCCAGAATAAATATCGTTTGTGCTCTACAGGACAATAATGGCATTATGGAAGGCAAGATCTTTGAGCACGGAGCTAAAAGTACAGCTTGCTGAAGAACAGTCCCAAATTAACACCCTGCAGAGTGAGGACAGTGGGGTTTTTGTTGGTATTGAGGATGCCAAGAGCCTTCAGATGACTGAAGTTTACTCCTCAACTATTTCGACCAATGTAAGTTCAGTTAACTTGTACAGACCATGGCAAATCTAAATATACACCTGCAGTCCTACACTCCTTCAAGTTTAATGTACTACCTATATTGTGGTCCAGCATAAGAAACTGACATTCATGTATCTCTTGCCAGATGGCCTCGCTTATGGAGGTGTTTGCAGGAGGTTCTTTGGAAATGAAGGTAATGGAGAAAGTTGGATGCCAGAAATACTCGGCTACACAGTGGGAATCAGATAAACCCAATGAGTATCAACGACAAATTCATTACAAGTTTAGCAAGAAGCTGTCTCCTGTTGGCGGAGAAGTGACAGGAACCCAGCAGAAATCTCCTATGCCCAATAAGAAAGGATGGATTATTGAAGAGGTGATGGAGCTCCAAGGAGTCCTTCTCGGCGACTTCTTTACGGTTTGTATACTTACCTGAATCTTCTTTCTCTCTGGCATTCTGGGTAGAATTTGCATGCTCCACTTGTGCTCGGAAAGTTCCTCCTTTCTTGTGTATTGGATTATGACAGATTGTCTGTTTCCAAATATCACATACGGACTATCACTTGGGAAGTGTAGTTGACCATGCCATTGCAAAACAGAACAAAAGCTTGAACAGGGACTAGGGAGTAGTACAATCCAAATGTAAAACCACCTAGAGGAGATCAAGTCAAGAACATCTCTTTTTTTTTGTCCATCTGGGAAACATGAGCCAACTTTTTTTCTGCCTTATGTTCTTTATACTAAACATGTTATTGTAACAGTAGGGTAACATTATTTAAACCAGCTTGTCAGAGTCGAAGTCTGTTAGATGGAGTATTTTCAGCTTCTAAATTTTTGTTTCCTTAGAGTCAGTGATAAGAAAATATGAAAAAAGAAAGAAAGCAAATGCTCCGCTGTACTAAGCCAATATCGATTTGAGTGCATGCTTGTCATTTGCTCAATTAGTCAATGGCATGATATTCTGTGAACTTGTGCTGTAACTATGGTCAAGGGGTAGCTATGTGGAGACAAAAAAAAACAGCAGCAGTACATTCCTTTCCTTTCTAATCATCATACGAAAGATCAATCTTGCTGTGTCGATTTTCTTCATACTAGCAGAAGAAAAGAAACACAACACATTTGAATTCTGACCTGCCCACCTCTCTTGTGTTTGCAGCTCCACATAAAGTACCAAATCGAGGACCTTGCTCCCAAGCAAAGATCAAGCAACGTCCAAGTCTCCCTGGGAATCGAGTGGTCGAAGAGCACCAGGCACCAGAAGCGAATCGAGAAGAACGTCTTCTCCAGCTCATCCGCTCGCCTGAAGGAGATGTTCAACCTGGCGTCAAGGGAGCTCTCACACGGCGCCAAATAGGCGGAGCAGCATGGCCTTTTGACGTCTCACCCACCATCCCTGTGCATAACAACACTACCAGATCCGTTACTGAACATTGACATTCCCCTGACACCGCCTCAGCGCCTGTGTACATGTAAAGCTTGGCTGAAGATTGACAGACGATGACAACAAAAACAACAACCGATTCTGATTCATGTGTTGGAAGAAGAAGAATAAAGTGGACACCGCTGTGGTCGAATTTTTGCGAGCTCAGTGTGTCCATCCTCTATTAGTTTTTTTTTTTTGACAATAACTATTAGTTTTGTTGTACCTGACTGATCAAGCATCATATAGCCATGAACGCTACTTGGGATATTTATTACAGAACAAGGTATAGGATAGCTCAATAGACAACGATGTAGCTGTATGTTCTGCTTGCAAAGTTGTTATCTCTGTTGTAGCAGTATGGACTGCCTCAGATAGGCTTTGAAATTGAATGGTTCTTTGGTCACAACACATGTTGGAATTGTACAAAGTCCACGTAGCCTGTTTGTTTGGCTGAAAAAGCATGGCTAAAAATAGTATTTACTGATTTGTTATGGAAGAAGAACATTGCTGAATGGCTGTCAGATACGGTGGAGAAACTCAAATGAAAGTTGAGTTGTACAGCCTTATTATTACAGGCAGAAAGAGGCAGGGAGCAGGCCTGAAATCTGTTCATTCATGGCGGCGGTGGTTCTCAGTTGAACGCCGATCAGAAAGAAGAGGGGGCACTGCACTGTTGTCCAGCCGGCGGAAGGAGACGTGACACTGGACACCGAATCGAAACCGCCATTTCTGAGCATGAAAGGGACCTAGACCAGCGGCACCAGCCCGGTCTTGTGGTTGTCCAACCCGAGCGAAGCTGGACCGGTGCGGGGGGTCACGCCTACACGCCCATGCCCATGCCCGGAGACGTCGCTGGTGCCTGCCTGCCTGCCAATGCTGCCATTGATCTGCTTCGCTGGCCTCCGATCCAAGAAACCAACCGGTGCGGCGGCCGACGTGCTCCCCATCCATCCATCCATCGATCACGTCGATCATCGCCGATCCGACCGCAAATCAATACTAGTACGTCGCCCGTGCCTCCCTGTTTCGTCCCTGCCCCATCGCCACCTCCAGCCGCTGCTATCGCCGGCCGGGAATGGACGCGGACGCCGCCGGCGAAGTCGGCTGCACCGATCACCGTGGCTTTAGGGTTTAGGGTGGGGCCCAGCCCGGTGCAGCCGAGCCGACCCCACTAGAGCACGCACCGCATGTGACCACCCGCCATAAAAACTAGGCGATGGCTTTCAGCGGCGGCTTGTCTGCTGCCCAACGCCAACGCCAAAGCCCTCGTCTCAATCGCCCTCACGCAGATGCCTAGGCCTTGTTTAGTTCCCAAAAATTTTTGTAAAATTTTTCAAATTTTTCGTCACATCGAATCTTTAGCGTATGCATAGAGTATTAAATATAGATAAAAATAAAAACTAATTGCACAGTTTTGTCGAAATTGACGAGATGAATCTTTTAAATCTATTTAGTCTATAATTAGACAATATTTGTCAAATACAAACGAAAATACTGCTATTCCTATTTTGTAAAATTTTTTGGAAGTAAATAAGACCCTACTCTATCTATAAAGAAGAGAACAAAGGGAAATGCCGCGTCTCTCTCCGGCCGCCGCCTCCTCACCTAAAAATCAAAATATCAACCGTCGCCTCGCCTTGTCGCTAGAACATTCTACCATTTTATTACCATCTCTTTCCCCCAACAACTTGAGTACATACTATTTTTGCAAAAAAGAAAAAGAGTACTTATAATATTTCACTTCCTGTCGTAGCAGAAAAGAGTATTTATAATATTTTAATATTTCACTTCCTGTCGTAGCACTTGCTTTTGGCATTTATCACCGAATCTGCGTCGTTCAACGGTGTTTTTATTTTCTACCATAACTTATCAGCTGTTCACTCCAGCTTATCAGATTACATTTTAGAACAGTGTTTTCTCTTAAAACAAATTAAAATCAGCGTCAACCCTAGAAACGATCAGCCGAAATTCAGATTTCTGTCTTTAAATGCGTAAGAAAGTGCTGGATTTTATTTTATACTAGTAGTTTCATACGAGTAGAACATACTCGTACTCGTACAACAAAAGGGCATTTAAAAGAGCTTCAAAAAAGCAAAAAAAAAAAAAGGTCTGTTGCTGCCAAATTTTTTAAAATCTCTTCTTCTCATCTCTTCGCATTTTTTTCCCAAAGGAAAGAAAAAGCCTGTACAATACAGACACTGCTGCGAGGTGCAGAGTGCTCCTACATCATCATCATCATCATCAGAGCAGAGCACTCCGCCGGTATTTACAAGTACAGCACCAAACACGAGCAACCAAGACGAGAGAAAAAGTAAAAAAAAAAACAGATGAACAGACAAGTACTAGTCCTAATCGAGAGCTAATAATCAGGTAATGGAGCCGCTCAATTCATAGGCAGGGGCGCGCGCACGGCGGCAGCGCCACGCCGATCTGGCGCCCCCGGACCCTGGTGGGCTGGAGTCTGGAGATCCGTCCGTCAGTCTCTAGAACCGGACGAGGCGGCGGGGCGCCGCGACGATCCGGGGGAGCTCGTCGTCGTCTGCGGCGGGGGGCAGGAGGCGGTGACGGCAGAGCGGGCAGGTGGCGTGGTCGTAGTCGAGCCAGGTCTCGAGGCATGCGCGGTGGAAGAGGTGGCCGCAGGGGAGCCGGTTGACCACCGACTCCGGCTCGAACCGCACCAGGCACACGCGGCAGTCCCCCGAACCGCCGCAGCCGCGGCGCCGCCCGAAGCGCGACGGACGGAACCTGCTCCGGAACCGGTCCGCGAGGGTGGGCCCCACGGGCGTGACCCTCACCGCCCCCTGCTGCTGCTGCCGCCGCTCCTCCTCCGGCGCTTCCCACGGGGACGACGACGGCGCCGCCGCCACGCCCAGGAAGAGCAGCGCGGCGCGCACCAGACCCGACAGGATCGCGACGGACGCCGCCGCGTTGTACAGCACGAACCCCAGCAGGCTGTCCTTGGGCGCCGGCATGCTCGAGATGCCCATCCTCGCGCGCCGCCGATCTGCCGATCGGATCCGTTGGATTGGGGTGGGGGTGGGGAGAGGATTGGCGGCCCCAGGACAGGAGGGAGGGACCTCGGGACCCTGGTTGCAATTTGGGGGGTGCGTGAGATTGAGATGGTAGTGGTCCGTGCTGGTGCTGCTGAATGTAGGATTCAGTGGAAGGAGCTCGGCGAGGGTGGGGTGGGGGTACCTATTTATAGACGATTTCCGGGTATTTTCCTGACGGTGAGTGGCGGTAAGTAAAAGACGCTGCTAGTGGAGTACGCCACACTTGTTACCGTGGCCGTGGAGGCAGCCCACTTGTGATTGTGATTGGATTTTTGTTTTGCACTCCCTCCTGATTTCAATGTAGATTTATTTTCTTCGTACAACTCTTGCCATACTGCATGTAACTGTAGTAACAAACTGGTACGAGCATTGCTATTAGTTACTATTATCCAAGGCGACCATATTTTTTTGCTATCTTTTTTTGTCCAACAAATTTAAAATACTAAAGTTATTCTTAACCCACACTAAATTTTCTATTTTTCTAAAGCATAATTCTATTTATATAATTTTTGTATGAAAACATTTTCTTTTGGAATCGGAATCTGACCTACTTGCCAAACAGTTCCATAAATTGATTCCCATTCGCATGAAGCGTTTCTTGAGGCCTTGTTTAGTTC
>Ga0182004_10000767_pt1 | contig 21229 bp, 21 predicted proteins | sample Sormic07211540_1_FD_120479 | JGI IMG/M metagenome (GOLD analysis project Ga0182004, IMG submission 120479) | Endophyte microbial communities from Sorghum bicolor roots, Mead, Nebraska, USA - 072115-40_1 MetaG | ecosystem: Host-associated > Plants > Roots > Unclassified | place: USA: Nebraska...
ATTAAAAAAAAAAAAAAAAAAAAAAGCAACAAAAACACCCACATTAATAATAAAAATATTAAATATGATTTTTTTTTTTTTTTTTTTTTGGTTTTTTTTTGTTTTTTTTGTTTGTGGGGGGGGGGGGGGGGGCTTATTATGGGTTGATTCGTATATGCACCTCAGTCTATGGTTTATGACTTGTGCTTGTACTTATACCTGCAGTTTAGCAAAAATAGTATTTTACATCCTTGTAGCTGTAGTTATGATATAGGCTCTGGTAGCTATTCTGACAGTAATTTCAATTATACTATATCTGAACTATTCCTGTTGGTAATTCTTATCTTGTCAGGTATTTATGTTAGGGTGGTTAACAGGCAACCCCACCAAAAGTTAGGGGCCAATGGTAGAGACGATGGTCCACTAGTAAGTTTTTTTTGCTTTGAAGCTTGCTATTCTGTTTATTTTTTGCTAAGGCACTGAACATTTTTTACACCATCTTCCTGCATTCATCAGTTACAGTTTTCTATTGTGTAATTATATCTCCTTTTGACCGTGAACATTTCTATGTTCCCAGTTAACAGATTACCTGAAGGAGGGACCTAACAAGATTTCTCTATCGAGAAATGACTCTCGTACTTTCTGTTTGGGGATCAGAATTGCCAAGAGGAGATCTCTAGAACAGGTGGGATTTTTAGTATATAGTCCATTGTTAAGCACTACACTCAAGATTCAAGACACATATTTTAATGGGCAAGGATATGTGAATCAGCCGTGCTTATGTGCGCCTTTTAAGGAAGTGGATGAGCATTGCGAACACTTAGATGAATTTATTGTTCTTAGGCATGTCCAGTGCTTTTTAATATATTAGAAGTTTTACCCTCTATCTACCACAAATATTGAAATGCTTTTCTCTCTGTTATTTTTTATTCTTACCATGTCTGGAGTCTTAGACTTTTGATTATCTTCCAAGTGAATTCCATTGTAAGGCCTTGCCACTGGAGGATAGCTGTTTTATATGCCCAGAAAGATTCTATGTGGAACTTGTACGTTCGGTGTTATATCAAAATTCCAATTCCCCGTTACCCTTTGTTAGGATTTGTGTTTTGTAGTGAAAAAAACTAATCTGAGAATGATTGCCCACCCATGAACCTCCCAAAAAAAGCAGGAAAAGACTATAAACTGGCTGGTTGTTTTACAACTACAGTACTACTGCCACAAGCTGGTACCTAGAAAGGGCTGAACACCTTAATCTTCAATCCTGTTTCATTTTTGTTGTTTCTAGTTTTTGAAACTTTGATAGTGGACAGGTCCTAAATTTGGTGCCAAAGGAACAAGATGGTGAAAAGTTTGATGATGCCCTTGCTCGTGTGCGTCGCTGTGTTGGTGGTGGAGCTGAGGCAAATAATGCAGACAGTGATAGTGATATCGAAGTTGTGGCTGATTCTGTCTCCGTGAATCTTCGGTGCCCTGTAAGCAGTCTGGCTATTACTGCAGATGCTTTAGATCCTTAATGGACTGCTTATAAAAATGGCCAATTGCTCTGATATGTCTATTAAACCTGACAAAAATGAAAGTGAGATTGATGGAATTAGTAGGTATTGGAGAACACGGTACATGTCCATATAGGCAAGGATAACTAGGGTTGGCTTATATAGAATCTGAACCAATCAACAATATCATTGCCTGTTTCGACTTTTGACTCAACCTATAGGTGTGTGCTGGACTTAGGGTCCGCGACAGCACAAGCCCGTGTATACTGGGTTCTAGGCCCACATGCCTGTCTAACACATTGTAATATTGTTCAAACCAAATTTTTGTTCAATTATTAGTATTTACCACCAGAAGTTATTCTCTATGCTGCAGCTGTGAGCTGATGACTCTTTAGGCTTAGGGTTATTTGTCCTAAGATCACCATATAGGTTATATTTTTGTTAAAGCACACGCTTTTTCGGTGACCACCATCTTTGAAAAAATATGTTTGATATGTTAGGATCTCATCAGATGGTAGGCCCTGTGTGGCAACAGCGCTTCTCAGCTTCTCAGAAAAAAACAGCTTCTCTTCACAAATGCAAAACTTTTCAGGGCAGCACTTCTCCATCGCTTCTTTTGTTACATGTAAAGCCCGATTCTCCTTGCCATGGTTCATGAGCAGCTTGTAGAGAAAGTGCACCTGCTTCTTCCACCATCCCCTGCCCTCCTGCTATGCATCCACTTCCTTTAGGCCGCATCGCTCCTTCTTCCCCTCTGCGCCTCCCTTCCACCACATCTGCACATAGCCACGCCTCCAGTGTTGAGGTTCAACCAGCGGCTCAGAGGCGCGTCCCAGCTTTAAAGTGGCGCAGCGACTTGAAGGGGGCACCTTGGAACTCTGGCTGCTGTGGTCCCGGTGCAGGAGCTGGTGCCTGGGGCTGAAGCTTGGTTTGGAGGGAGAAGTTGAGAGGAGGTTGTGCTCAAGTTGTGGGTTGGTGGGTGTGGCGTCGATCTGCAGATTAGGAAGAAGAAAGGAGCAAAGATCAGAAGGATAGAGCTTGTATGGGACTGGGAGAGGACTTGGACTTGATTTGGGTGCTGGTCGCCCTGGTTCTTTGCCTATCTGAGTGAGAAAGAGATGAAGTGAAGTGGCGGAGTTGCTTCTTGAATCGATGGGAAAGAAATGGAGATGCAGAGGTTGGTGGTGTTGATCTGGTTTGATCGATGGAGAACAAAGAGCAGAGGTGAATTCCAGGTGGATGGTGACAGCAGTTCTGGAGCAGAGGAAGGCACTTGTTTTGTGAGTGACTCTTCTGTTTGTGGTGGACGGTTGTACACGCTACTTGCTAGCATGAAGAAGCTGAGGTGAGGCATGCCTGTTTGTAGGCCACCATACTGTGTTAGGGCGGCTGTGCACAGTGGAGGCCAAGGTTGAGTGAGAGGGACGGACAAGAGCAGCGACGAGGATGAACTTTCCCCTTCTAGTAAAGTCAGTATGTGGGTCCCATAGGAGAGTATCAGTGAAAAGGTTGCCAAATATATAGTTTCCAGTTGCTTCTCATATCTTTTTCCATAAACCAACTTGTGCATGAGTTTAAGCCTGTTCCAAACAGGGCCTAGTTTTCTTTGCATTCCTTCACAGAGTCACCCATTTTTGTTCTTTTAATCTGTTCTTTTTATCTTGTTACAGATGACTGCTTCAAGGATCCAGATTGCTGGTAGGTTCAAGCCCTGTGCTCACATGGGTTGTTTTGATTTAGAAGCTTTTATTGAAATAAACCAACGTTCCCGGAAGGTTTGACTATTTAGACTCAATACAACTTCACTTCATCTTCTTGACCATATTGATTGAATCTTGTTTCATCTTATCTAAATCAAACTTTGTTTGCAGTGGCAATGTCCAATTTGCCTGAAGAATTACTCTCTAGAGAACATAATAATTGATCCTTACTTCAATCGCATTACTTCTTTGGTGAGTTTATAGTGGCGATGAAATAGTGTTTTCAGATTTTCATGTTTACATTTTCAGTTGTGTATCGTTGCTGATTTGTTGCTTATTGGTGATACAGATCAAAAGTTGTGGAGATGGTACGTCTGAAATTGATGTCAAGCCTGATGGTTCCTGGAGAGTTAAGGGCAGAGCTGAACTGAAGGACCTTGTACAGTGGCATCAACCAGATGGTACTCTCTCTGTGGCCACAGATACAGCAGCCAAACCTGAAATTTGCATTGTAAAGCATGAGGTTAAAGAAGAGCCGCTGTCTGAAGAGGTGGGATGTCTTAAGTTGGGACTTAGGAAAAAAAGCAACGGCCAGTGGGAAATTAGCAAGATAGGGGATGCTGATCTGGTGCCATCTTCTGGTAATGACCATTCAAGATACAATGAAAACAAAAACTGCATCACTCTCTCAAGCAATATTGGTGATACAAACATTACAGATGAAGGTTATAATTTAGAGCCAGCAACAAATGGTGATCCTACAACCCATGTCCATGATCTTGATTCTTCATCCTCAGATCAAAATGGTCCTCCAGCATCAACAGGGCAGGATATAATAGTTTTGAGTGACTCGGATGATGATGATGTCATGGTGTTGTCTCCTGGTGCTGTGAACTGTGGCTCGACGCATGACACTGGAAATATGTTTCCACTCAACACACCTGAAAATTTAGGAGTGTGTAGCGAACAAACTGGTGTATGCCCAAAGGAAAGCTCATTTGTTGCATTAAGAGAAGGTTTTGGTGACCTGGGATTGTCCTTTTGGGAATGTCCTAGGAGTCCCCGAGATGATCCTACTTCCCAGATACTTGATACCAGTACAAAGGCAACAGATAATCCAGGTGAAGTGGAAAACTACCCTGCCAATGATCAACCTAAGCAAGGCCCAGTTTCTGGGGCGGTAGAAGCAAACCCGGTGCCAGTGGAAGATGAACATGATAGCGCATTGCATCCTTGTCCATCAAATGAAAGAGATAGTGCCATGGGTCTTGCTAACCTGGGAGCAGACACTGAAACATGTGTTGATGTCCATTCCGACAAATGGACAGATGTCAGCATTAGTGGCTCTGGTGAAGATTTCACTAGTGCCAAAATTGCATCTAAGAAAAGGAACAATCCTGGAGACAGAATAACAGCTTTAGATGGTATGGAACAAGTCTTCCCTCCTTTTGGTTTTGTGTGATTTGTTGTTATTATCTGTTCATTACAATGCCTTTTCTTGATATATGCTTGTGCTTAGATGATTTGAATTGCGATGTTGTTGCTACGATTTTATCACCACCACTTTGCCACTGCCAAACATATCGAAATCTGTGGCTTGTGGCACTTGTGAGTCACTAATTTGTTTGGTGACCATGCCTCTGCTTTTGTCCCTAGAAGATGTAACATTTGATTTCTTATGTGCAGGTTCACTTGTCGGAAGTGCAAATGACGATGAGAGCGCCCGAGAGAGAGATGGTCCTTTCTCACCACCACAGCAGCGTTCAGTTCGGCCAAGAGTGATACTAGACATTGCCTCAGATTCTGATTAGCATAGATAGATTTGTGTTGGCTGATTCCCGTTATAGAATCTGTAGCGGTCTCCTACCTGCCTGCGTGGCTTGGAGAAAAGGAAGGGGTAGAGTGTGAATGGATGTAATGTAATGGTGTCTAAGGCATTAGGTCAGCGAGCTGGCAAGCAGTGAGAGGCAGAGGCATCTCCTGTATTTGGAGATCCCAGCTCTGTTAGGTGGTAGAATGTGATGACAGGAGCAATATTTATATATATATACCAGTCACATAATAGAGCAGAATATATAGTCATGAACTGAGGTGGCAGGCAGTTGATATAAATATGCCTTGCTCTTTTTCCCCCTTTGTTAGGCCTGTTTGGTTTTCCTTACTAAATTTACAGAGTCACATAATAGAGCAGTTCCCTCACTCATCTCTCCTCCCTCTGCCGTAGCTGCATTCCCTCTCCCTCCCACCACCGACAGCACTCCTCACTGTGTCCTCCCTCCCCTTTCTATCCAGGTGCAGCAGCCCCCCTCTCCTCCTAGCCATGGCAAGCAGCAACCTGGCCCTTCTCGACGGCGTGCACCCCCCCTCTCCTCCCGGCCATGGTGCGAGGCGGCCCAACCTCTCTTGGCGGCGCCCCTTCCCTCCTTCCGGCCATTTTGAGTTTGGGTAGCCAGCATATGCATAAGGCTACCCAAACTCAAAATGCATGGTGCATAGTAGAAAACATCCCTCCAACAGAGTAGGCAAAGTAACTACTTTTTTTTTTGCATACCAGAAGAGAGGAGACCCAAAAATGCATCGTTCTCTTTCCATGACCCAAATCCATCTCTGACACACCGCTCGTCGGGCCGAGGAGAAGATGGCGGGGATGTCCACTCCGCCAGCGTCTCACTTGGCCATCTCATCTCCAGCTGGCCCGCACTCCCGCCGCAATGCCGGTTTGAGTCACCAGCCCGTACACGCCTGGCTCACCAGCGGGGATTGCGTACTGCGGAGGGGGTGGAGCCACGGAGAGCGGCCAACGCCACGCCGGTGAGGCAAAACCACCTGCAGCAAAGCCGCCGAGACGTGGTGTCTGCCAATGGGTGCCGCCGTGCATGGGTTCAACCCTGGGGACCCGTGCTCTAGCGGATTTTGGTCTTGCCAAGTAGAGGGCGCGGTTGCTGGCGGAACGGTGGGGAACGAAACCTCGCCGCTGGTCGAGCGACAGGGCGGGCATGAGGAGGAAGAGCACACGGCAGCACGATCAGCCTGAGATGCGGCGCGTGGCGGCCGGACATGGGCGGCGGCGGGCGGATCGGGAGCAGGGCGGGTTGGTAGTGGACCGGAGAGAAGATTTGCGTCGTCCTGATTTGGGTTTGGTGTTGGAGAAGGATAAGTTTTGAGTGAGGATCTTTTCCCTATGCATGACCCAAACCAGAAAATAGGTGTTGTATTTAGGTTCTCATTGTTGGAGATAGTCTTATATCAAGTAGACTGCTGTATTTATGAATACAGCAGGGCGGTTGTATTTAGATTTTTGGCATTTCTTAATTTATTTAGATAATACGGTGTATTTATGAATATATACTAAAACTACTCAGATAAATCTACAAAAATTATAGTAGATCATATATGTATCAAGTAGACTGCTGTAAACGTTACATGGCAATTGAGCATGTACAACATCTCATATAAAAAAATAACAAAATAGCATGTATATATAAGCATAAATATGAAACCTTATTGAAAAGTGTCAAACAACATATTTCATATTTTTCTTAGCTATAACATATCATCTTAACATTGCTCACCAAAATTCATGTTTATTGATGATATAGATTAATTATGAAAATTACCACAAGAAACTACTAATTATTCAAGTGAAATTCATAGCTCATTCATATAGTGCCGCAAAACATGGTATTTCTACTACAGGATCCATAGAGACTCAAAAGCATCTCATAAAGTTTTAAGATCATTTGGAGGAGTACACATTAAGATATGAATTTCTCATATTTATGAAGGAATAAAAGGAATAAATCATAATTAAATATTTCATTACAGAACATGGCATGTTTCATAATTTTATTAAAAATTAGACATTACTATGAACACAGACAAAGCTGAACCACCTCATTTGGAGCTCTAGATTAGGAGATATGATTTTTACACTTTGCACAAAAATATAGATTTGAAGTTAACCCTAAAACCCAATGAGCCGCTGACGTGTGGGACCCGTGGGGTCAATGGGCCCACTTTCCAGCTAGTGCAAAGACAGGGTAGGGGTTGATTGGTGAGATCTCATCAGTGATGAGGTCCCCGACGGTGCTAAGGGCACCGTCGTGTTCCCCACGAAGAGCCGCACCCAATGATGCCCTAAGATCAACCTCTACTAGAGCCTAGCCATAACGGCGGCAAGCAGAGTGGACGACGGTGAGGCCACGACGGTGCTTTAGCGAGGGGAGAACCTGCATTGCTGCATCTGAGCTCGGTACGAGCTCCGCAGAGAGATGAGAGGGTGACATAGAGCTAGAAAACAGAGAGGGTGAGGGCTCCAGTGAGTGCATCCCCGTGCGCATGGTCTTGTCAGTGATGGCACGACAGTGCAGAGCGTCGTCTACTGCTCTGAAGAGAGCGCTAGATCCCAAGTTCTCTCCACTATGACTTGCTCGCCTTCTTAGCTAACCAGCGAAAGAAGGAGGAAGGGAGCGTGACCGAGCTGCTCAACAATGAGCTCACTGTGGAATCAATCATGGCGGACCGAATCCGATGAGGTTGCGGGAAGAGCAAAATATGCCCTCCCCTCGGTGTCTTTTCATTAGCTAAGGGGTGGATGAGGTAGAGGGGATGACAGTGGAGCTGTGGCGGTGGTGGGACGGCTGATGATGCGGTGGCATGCACGTGCGAGCTCGTCGGAGCACCGCGACGACAATGGCGCTCGACACTCTCCGCTTTTTGGTGTGGAGGGAGCGAGAGAGAGTGGATGGAGGCAGAGTGAGGGTAGGGTGACATCATGGTGCTCATGCAGCCCATGATGACTTGACCAATGGGCCCGACACTGGCATACAACTACCAAGTGGCAAGCGCGGCCAAGTGTCGGCCGGCCATGTCGATGAGCTCGCCCTCCGGATTCAGAGTTCAAACACCGACTGAAACTCAATTTTGGGCATCAATTTCCTCCCAAATCATTGAAAACTAGGTGAAGTGGCAGTTGACATTCTTGGAGAAAGAAGTGAGATCTCCAGCTTTATCAATTAGAGCATGAACTAATTCGGCTTGGTTTGAGAGATATAGAGCTCCAAACAAAGGTACATGAAAGTGCAATGTAGTTTAGGACTTAGTGAAATTTCTAAGTGTCCAAACAACATGCAATTTTGCCTTGTGGGCCATGTTTAACCATATTCTGCATATTTTCATAAAAAATTCATAAAAGAACTTTTGTTCTTTAATAAAGTTTCCACTACTTTGCTTAAGTGTGCACCAACATGCAATCACTCTAGGTTGGACTTTTTAAACAGTCAAGCAAAAGAGGTTTAGGGGTCAACCAAAGTCAAACTAGCATTTAGAAGCTTAAATACACAAAATGACCAACATGAACATTGTTCCAAAATATAGTCTAAGCATAGTTAAGATGTTTTAGAGACTAGTTGATGTCCACTTGCATTGATCACACATGAGCATGGGTCACACATAAGATTATAACAACATTAGCACATGGAAAAGCATGAAAAGCTAGGCATATGACATGTGATGATGCTTTGAACTAATATCAATGTCAACAGAGGGAGGCCCCTAACCAAAGTCTTGTTGTGTTACAATTTTTTTGAAAAAACTTTGTTGTGTGTTCTCCTGATAATTGTCGAGCTTTGATATTGCAGGTTGCACAACAATTCCAATGCTCCTGAGAAGACTGCTTCTACCTGATGACTCCGGTACCCACTTCATGTGGCCTTGAATGAGTTCTTATGGTCATGTTTTTTATCCCCCAATGCAAATGTTATACTTTTGAATGAATGGATGAGTGTGATGGTGATATGGAGGACGCAGGTAGGCTGTTTGATGAAATGCCTGAGGGAACTACCATGCCACTATGCCAGGCAGGCGGAGGGCCGGGAACAAGGAAGATGCAAAGATTGTTGTTCCATAAGTTAATACCAGGATTGTTCTCATGTCACTGATGCTATCAGGTTATGCAGGAAACTCCAGAAAATAAGATAGACAAACTCTAAGAAAAACAACACCAACCAACTCCATAAAACGATGGGGTGCTACTCACCAGTACTTTTTAGGGCAAGTACATTATATTGCTATATGTCAACGTATATTGTGGGGGTGACGAACTATCTACAAAAGGTGCTACGACTGACTTTAGTTTTTATGATGAATATTCACCCAGTAATTAACAGATGGTCTGAAAACATATGAGAAAACTCTTATATATAGAACTCGTTTTTTTTTCATTATACAAGTGTCGTCTATTATTTATGCGCACATGTCATTAAACATTATTAGGTTTGCTATTTAGATTATTTGTTGACAGCTCACACAATGACTGATCTATTGTATTATCTATAATGATATGAAAGCATATTACAAATTAAACCTGTCATATATATCACCGTACAAGCCCTTGCCATGCAAACTGCTTGTCAGCTCACTTTTGCTTGCTCTCCCTAGCTACCTAATATAGCATCCCCAAAACTCACCACATGTCATATAGTTAGTTTGGGCATCTGCAAGCATGAGTTCTATCTGGCAGTAAGCCATTAATAGATGATGGACCAAATTTAGCGACTACCAAACTACGTACATCCTCCATGCAATCTCTCTCTCTCACACACCCCTTTGTTCTTCCATTATTATTGGTTCATTCCCCACGCACGAACCCATCACCCTCATCCCTTGCTTGTATTAATTCATTCTAGGCAAGGCGCGCGCAATCATCATTGGTATAATCCATCCATTATTATTGACCCTCAGCAACAAGATGCTAAGTTGGCTCCGACGCTTCCCTAACGATGTGATCCATAGGAAGGGCGGCAATGGCACCACAGGCCGGAGGACCTCCTCCACCACCTCTTGGAGGAACAAGAGCAACAGCTTCACCGCACGAATCATCCGTTGTGCCTCCTCCGTCGTCGACACGGCAGGCCGCCGACACGACGACGACGACGACGACGATGATGATTGTCGTCTACCGTCGTCGCCTCCTCCTCCTCCTCCTCCTCCTCCAGCAGCACCACCAAATGATAACAACAGAAACACCAGTGTCGTCCTCGCAGCCAAAGCCTTCTCTTTCCGCGAGCTCGCTGACGCCGCAGGGAACTTTCGGCAAGCCAACTTCCTCGGCGAGGGAGGTTTCGGCCGCGTCTACAAGGGCCGCCTGCACAATAACATTGCTGGTGAGGACCTTCCGGTGGCCATCAAGCAGCTGGATCGCAATGGCTTCCAGGGCAACAATGAGTTCATGGTGGAGGTGCTCATGCTCAGCATGCTACACCACCCCAACCTTGTCAGCCTCGTTGGTTACTGCGCTGAGGGTGACCAACGCCTGCTGGTCTATGAGTACATGGCATTAGGATCCCTCGAGGACCACCTGTTGTTGCTTCCTGCCGATGCCGATGATGGCAGCCACCAGCGGCAGCCTCTGCCATGGCGCACGAGGATGAAGATCGCGCTCGGCGCGGCGCAGGGCCTAGAGTACCTACATGAAAACACAGTCATCTACAGAGATCTCAAGTCCTCCAACATCCTCCTCGACCAAGACTACAGTCCCAAGCTCTCCGACTTCGGGCTTGCCAAGCTCCTCCCCGCCCCGCGAACTGACTACTCATCGTCGTCAAGCAGAAGCAGCAGCAGCAGCAGCAGCAAGGTGATGGGCACGTATGGGTACTGCGCGCCGGAGTACCTGCGGACAGGAAAGCTGAGCGTCAAGTCGGACGTGTATAGCTTCGGGGTTCTACTGCTGGAGCTCATCACCGGGCGACGAGCCATCGACGCCAGCCGGCCGGACGGCGAGCAAAGCCTGGTGGGATGGGCGGCACGGATATTTGGTGACCCCAAGAGGTTCCATGAGTTGGTGGACCCTCGCTTGGTGATGGCAATGCGAGTGCCTACAACGTCAGAGTTGAAGCAGGCCGTGGGTGTGGCATCCATGTGCTTGCAGGAACACTACGCCCTGCGTCCCGTCATGACCGACGTCGTCGTCGCCCTTTCCTTCCTCGCCACTGATTCTCCCCCCTGCTAATAGCTAGCTACCTCATTTCTCTCTGTATATATATGTAAATTTTGGTTGTTTTATATGTAAAAAAAAATGGGAAGAAGAATTACATCACAACCTAGCTAGTTAGTTTTCGTGGATTAGAATATAATGTTAATGCATACATCCTTGTTCACTAATGGGCCATTCATGTAGAGCAGAACCGGCCTGTTAGTGCACCATTGCTCTATTTAGTTAGTGAAAATTTTTGGTTTTGGCTACTATAACATTTACGTTTGTATTTGACAATTATTGTCCAACCATGTACTAACTAGATTTAAATGATTCGTCTCGCAAATTACAGACAAACTATACAATTAGTTATTTTTTATTTATATTTAATGTTTCATACACATGTCACAAGATTTGACGTGACGGAAAATCTTTAAAAAAAAATGCATGCATTATATTGTTGACTGGATCGTGGGGCATGCTTATATATATAGTAAATAGGTACAAATTAACAAATGGGTGAAAGCCAAGAGAAAGAGATTCAGAGCAAGTGTATGATATGAGGAGGGCAGGCAGGCGTCTCAGCTGAGCTTTGTTTAAATTTATGTAACCAATCATAGTGTGAATTGAAACCCAGATTAATTTGACAAATCTTGCTCTTAGTTGTGCCAATCATGTTCGATCATCAGTGCCCAACATTGATTGGTTGGTCGTCCACCTCCTCTTCTGGATCAGCACCGGCCGTGGATCATTCATCATCATCATCATCATCGGTGGTGGGCAGCTTGTGGCGACATATAGGGCAGACGGCGTTATGGTTGAGCCACTTGAAGATGCAGTGCTGGTGGAAGACGTGGGAGCAGGGCATGACCCGGAGTCGGAGGGGCTGCAGCCACGTCACCGTATCCTCCTCCTCCTCCTCCTCCTCCTTCTCATCATCAGCTGTGCCGTCGTCGTCGTCGTCGTCGTCTTCTTCTGCTGTTGCATCATCATCATCATCATCATCCTTGTCGTCGTGAACAACCTTGGCGGCGGTCAGAGCCTTGAGGCAGATGGCACAGCCGTCGTCGTCCATGGTGGTGGTGAGCAGCACCTCCTTGAGGCCACGGATGGCGTTGGTGGAGGCGGGGATGCAATATATTGCGGCGGTGTGGGGGTGGCGATGGTCGTCGTCGTCGTCTGCTGGGAGTAGTGGGATCACCATCATGGCGTTGGTGGAGGCGGAGACGCAAGATTTGACTGATACGGTTAGCTCGTTCCTGATCACCGCCGGCGTGACTGCCGCCATACGGGGCCAAGGCTATTTCTACGGGATCCATCCCTTCTAGTTCCTCTTCAGATCTATAGTAGTACCATGGTGGTGTTGCCCGGACCATGCTGGCTTCCAGCCACAGAAATCTGTCTCCGATGATCTTTCGAAAAAAAAAATCTCTCTCCGATGATCGATGAGCGAGCTGGTAGGCGATCGTTCGTCGATGGAGACCTAATAGCTACAGCGATATATATAATACGGCCGGCCGGGGTGGAGGGACGTGTTCGAGTCGGACAAGAGCCAAGCCATGGATCATATTTTGGTCTTTTCAGTCCAAACTTAACACCGTTAAGTGGACTTAACTGGATGGGGGCAACTGCTGGCTTCGTTTTGAAAAAACAGGGGCAAACGAGCAAAGTTTAAATAATAGGGGCAAACGAGAAATTGAGCTTCAAAATAAGGGCAGTTCCACAATTGTCCCAAAATAAAATGAATTATATTCTCATATGATGTATAACCTGACGCCAGCCGGTGTCATGGTGTGTTTGGTTTACTTCTCACTTCCTAAACCTAGTCTCATTTTAGTCACTTTTTTCCCAAACACTATAATTAAATATAACTAAATGAGTTTTAGCCAACTAATCACTCAAATGTTGCTAAATGTGACTAAATTCACCTTTTAATCAGATTGTCTCACCTTTTAGTCACTTTTCACCCTGACCAGGAGGGACTAAAAAGCCTCCACCAAACCAAACAGTGGGTGACGAAACTTTAAGAGCCAGTTTACATGACTAAACTTTAGAGCATGTACAATAATAGGCTTATAACCAAGCTAATACTGATGTGGAGGAGAGAAGAGATGAGAGAGATGATAACTTGACTCTCATGTAAGCACCAAGCTAGGCACGGATGCGTAGGTAGTGGTGGGGCCAAATAGCAAGTGTTGTGGGAAGGAATAGGAAAGAGAAGATATTTTGGAGACAAGTATGAGACAACTTATTGTATAACTTGGCTCTAATTACTTGGCTTGTAGCTAAGCACTTGGCTCTATTATTGACCTTGCTCTTAGGAGTGGTAAACCAAACACGCTCATCCACCTCGTCCACATCTTGTGTTAATAATTTTGTTTTCATTCCTGTTGTTTTCATTCCACATCTTGTGTTAATAATATTCGTCCACATCTTATCTGTCACGGCTATTAGCCAAACGAACAAGACGTAAAAGGAAGATACAAGTTTTTTTTTCCATTTATGGAGTATATAAATAAATTAGAAAAGAATAATGTTGATGATAAGTAGAGACAAAGAGTAGTTTGATGGGTAAAAGACAACCTTTTTGTGTTGTGCGCGGCCCTACTTGTAGCTAGGAGTAGGAATAGTTTATTTGTGATACTAGTGAGGGGTTTTATGAAAAAAAGAACCTGACCTCCCCATCCCCGCCTTTTGAAATGCAGTCAGTCCTCCGTCTTGATTTTCTTTCTTTCTCATTTTCCATTCCATGTGGTTGCGTTGCGCTGTTTTGTTTGACTAGCAATTAGCACAGCACAGGAGCAGGGTAATTATTATATTAATTAATTTTGTAATTAAGGGTCAAGAACAGCAATTCAGGAAGTGGAGTCCCCTCAATTCCAGTTCCCTTGTTCCTCTTCCTTCGTCCCCCAGTCCAGTTCCCTCTCGCTCCCAGTCCCAGTGGATTCTAGTATTCTATTCTGTTCCACCATTGCTGCCTTCCCCCGAATCTCCTCGTCAAGGTCAAGCCAACGCTCCGCTCCTCACAACGCGGCCTCCACGCGAAATGCCCAGCACCGCCTAAATTATAGCTTCTCACTCGTCGTCGTCGTCGTCGTCAGGCAGATCAGATTCGGAGCAACCAAGCCAGCCAGCGAGCTCAAGAATCACCACCGTACTACCAACCACTACCATCCGAGGAGGATTGGAATTGGAACAGAGGATCCGTCCTCCATCTCTCACCCATGGGCAGCTACAAGTACAAGTACTGCATGTGTTTCACGCGCAAGTTCAGATCCCCGGACGCCCAGCCGCCGCCCGACGTCCGCGCCGCCTACCTCTCCTTCAACTCCGACGTCCACGCCCTCCGTCGCTTCCTCTCCCAGGCGCAGGCCGAGCACCCCGCCGACGTCGACCGCATCCTCGCCCTGCTCACGGCCGCCTCGGGGGGACATGGCATCGCCCGCCTCGTCACCAGGTCGCCGGCGCCGGCCATGCCCACGCTCGAGGACTTCTTCGCCTTCCTCTTCTCGCCGGAACTCAACCCGCCCTTGCCTCACCAGGTTGGTTGGTTGGTTGCCTCTTGCCTGGCGCCTGCTGTCTCCTGCCTGCCTCGACAACTAATCACTGCTTACTTAATACTAGTACTGTACCTCTATTTCTTTCAGTATTGGACTCGGTGCTGATTGTTTTCCTGCTACTTAGCTTGCTACATGATTGTTAAGCTACTTTTACAGTCTTACAGCACTAATTGTTGACTGCAATACAACTTGTCCCGAGCTCAACTCTCTCCAACCCACCTTAAAGATTCCAATTTTACCTGTCTATGTCTGTCAATCCATGGAATTGCTGGACATGCTGGAGCTTCATGGAACTTGCTTCATTCGCCCGATACCTGCCACTCATGACTCACCTCATTCAGTCATTGCCTGTCTTTTTCGACAACACCGGTCACTGCCTGTCACTCTCCTCCTCTCTCTGTTGGGGTGCTGCTAACCAATAAAATTTTGGACGCTACTGCTGCATTTCCTACTATTTTTGTTGCACTCTGCCTTGAGATTGCAGCCACCAAATACTAATACATAGACGAGTAGAAATAATAAGGGAAAGCTATCAGTACAGAGTAAAATACTAGCTCCATGCCTCAACAGATGCTCAAAAACATGTCCCTTTGGATTACTTACTACTGCTGTCAATTATTTATTTCATTTCAAAGATTCTAAACCAAAAATCTTTGCTCTGTAATGTACTTTAGGATCTTCAATCAAAGATGCGCTTTATATTGTCCATTCATACCAGTACATCAGTTTTTGCCTCCTCTCTCACCATTGTCTAAAATCTTTCATTCAGGTTCACCAGGACATGTCTGCCCCGCTCTCTCATTATTTCATATTCACCGGACATAATTCCTACCTAACTGGGAACCAGCTCAATAGTGACTCCAGCGACATCCCAATTATAAAAGCATTGCAGAGAGGTGTTAGAGTCATTGAACTCGATATGTGGCCAAATTCTTCAAAGACCAATGTCGATATTCTTCATGGAGGGTATGAATTCTGTTTTTGAAGCACGTTTCGCTGTTTTAGCACATGGATTGATTACAACATATCTGCATATAAAGCAACCGCATATGTCTAAATAAGGATTGATCACAACATATCTGCATATGAAAGCAACTGCATATGTCTGAATATTGCATTATGGCTGCGGTGTTCCACTGTTCCTAGTGCTCAAAACTCCTAGACTAGATGGCATTATGGGACACATTTTTTTTTAAAAAAAAAAAACACATCTTGTGCATAGTTTGTAGCATGACATACCGAGTATCACCATTTCTTTAAGAGGAAGGATGAATTCGGTACTTTTTTCCTATACGTTACGATGTAGCAAGAAGCATAATTTCCCTTGAACGCCACTGTCAGTTCTATTCTATATTTATATATGCCAGTTTGTTATAAGTAATCAGGTTTCCCTGACTCTTCTTTTTCTTGGTATTTTAAAGGACATTGACTGCGCCAGTAGAAATGATCAGGTGTTTGAAGTCCATTAAAGAATATGCCTTTTGTGCATCACCATATCCGCTTGTCATCACTCTTGAGGATCACCTTACACCAGATCTCCAAGCCAAAGTAGCTAAGGTAAAGTTTGCTTAGTATATCAACTCCTTGCACTTTTCCTGTTTAGAACCTCAATTCTGACTTTAAGTTATAATAGATGCTCACTGAAACATTCGGAGATCTACTTTTCGTACCTAGTTCAGACCCAATGAAAGAGTTCCCCTCTCCAGCAGCTCTGATGAAGAGAATAATCATCTCGACTAAACCCCCACAAGAGTACAAGGAGTTCCTCAAAGTTAAGGATAACCAAAATGGCAGTGGAAATATAGCTGATTTGCCAGACACAGGAAGCCTAAGAAGAGTAGATTCAAATGCTGATAACCAAAATGGCAGTGGAAATCTAGCTGCAGACATGGGAAGCCTAAGAAGAATAGATTCAAATGCTGATGAATCTGATGGAAAGGTCTGCAATATCACTATCTTTTCTATACACGCACCCATGACTTAACACAAATGAGATAAACTTATATTTTCATAAACAGGATGAGCTGGATGAACTGGATGAGGAAGATTCCGACGAGGATGATCCAAAATTTCAGCAGGACACTGCCTGTGAGTATAGGAAACTGATCACCATCCAAGCTGGCAAACCGAAAGGCCATTTGCGGGATGCGCTAAAGGTGGATCCAGAAAAAGTCAGGCGGCTTTCTTTGAGTGAGACACAGTTAGCTAAAGCAACAACTTCTCATGGTGCTGAAGTCATAAGGTAATCTGTGTGATTCATTTCAGTGCACAAGAATACTAGAAGATTTGGTATTGACTTGTTACAGATCGCTTTTGTGGGTTTTATAATTTTACTGTTTTGTTTATGCCATTGGATCCTATTCCTCTGTTTGGTCCATTGGGGTTCAGCAGGCTTATATTGTAGTCTTAGAGTATGTAATGTGGAAAAAATGGGGTAAAAAAAAAAAGAACTGCCAGTGTTGCCAAGGTTACAGGACACACATGATAATTCAATAAAAGGCTGGATTCCGTAGCTCCGTACAAAAGATAGGCAACACATGCTATCTGTTAGTTCAAAAAACAAAATCCCTAACACTATTAATACTAACCAATCATAAGATTACATCTCTTCAAGCTGGTTACCATAGTCACACACTGCTGACGAAAATTTTAATTCTGTTCAGGTTCACCCAGAATAATATACTCCGTGTGTATCCAAAGGGCACGAGGGTTAATTCTTCAAACTATGATCCAATGAATGCCTGGACTCATGGTGCTCAGATGGTTGCATTCAACATGCAGGTGAGATTTCAGTTCTTAAGTGTCATGAACCAGTAAGTTACTTTCTTCATGCTTTTATACTCACGTACTATTGAGATTTCAGTTCTTAACTGTCATGAACCAGTAAGCATGATACGGTTGGGCTTCCATTTTTCAGGGGCATGATAAAGCGCTCCGGCTGATGCAAGGATTTTTCAGAGCCAATGGGGGCTGTGGATATGTTAAAAAACCTGACTTCTTGCTAAGGACAGGTCCAAACGGGGAAGTATTCGACCCCAAAGGTAGTTTGCCAGTGAAGAAAACTCTCAAGGTAGGTGTATGTTTCCCAGACTTTGACAACTGAGTTTGCTATAAAAGATGTTCTAATCGAGCTAGTCTAACATATAGCTAAATCTGGTGTGATGTCCAAGCAGGTAAAAGTATATATGGGAGATGGGTGGCGCATGGATTTCAGCAAGACTCATTTCGATGCTTTTTCGCCTCCAGATTTCTATACCAGGGTAAGGCAACAAAGATGTTCATTTGGGTTAACAGTAGTGGCATTGAAATCACATGCTGGGATGAAGTAGTTGTAATTAGAGGTTCCTCATTGACATGCTCTCTGGAAACATACAGGTAGGGATTGCCGGAGTGAAGGCGGACACTGTGATGAAGAAGACAAGGGTGATCGAAGACCAGTGGGTGCCGGTGTGGGACGAGGAGTTCACGTTCCCTCTGAAGGTGCCGGAGCTGGCCCTCCTGAGGATAGAGGTGCAGGAATACGACATGTCGGAGAAGCACGACTTTGGGGGACAGACGTGCCTGCCGGTGTGGGAGCTGAAGCAGGGCATCCGTGCTGTACCCCTGCACGACCGCAAGGGCAACAGGTACAAATCGGTTAGGCTGCTTATGCGCTTCGATTTTTTCTAGCTAGCGGCCTACCTGCACAAAAAAACATTCAGATTCAGTCAGGCAGAGTGTTGTTCTTTTACATCTACTTGTGTGAGTGTGTTTATTACAGGGAAATCAAGCTATGTAGTATGAGTTAGGAGTAGTGTGTGTGTGTGTGTGTGTGGTATAGGCTAGAGTGCACCCATTATGTTCAATTCTTGCGTACATCAATCAGTGTGTATGTATGTACTGATTTTGTCGGAATAAAAGCTGTATGTAAAGAAGGAGCAGATCAACCGAGCAAGTCTTGTGTGTGTTGGAATTCGTTCTTCGTTCTCTCCCTCTGATGCTCTGAAATTATTGCTCAGTACGGGTGATTGTGATAGATTGTTTGTAACACGTGGAAATCCGGAGATCAGCTTGCTACTAGGTATAGTAGCTTCCTCCCACATGAAGCTTGGTTGGATTCAGAGTTCAGACTTGAATTTTTTAATTTTCATATTCTTTCAGGAAGGCCCACTTAACTGCTACTAGTATTTTTAATGTGAATTTACATTATTACGATTAATATTAGAATCACCAAAGTAGATCAACGACCATCTGTCCTCTCTAATGATTTTTTTTAAAAAAAATTATTTGATGATTAACTGCAAATCTAGTAGCCTGTTGGCCATTAGAGAGGCGATGGGAAGCCAATGGGTTTCTGTGCTGGGACCCTATCAACCGTCCAGCAGCCCACAAGGCTTGCCTGGCTGGGCCATATGGGGCTGATAAGGCCCGGTTGCCGAATATCTAGCCGGACGTCCATGCCCTCCGCCGCTTCCTCCTTCCTCCCGAGTCCCAGGCGCATAGCACCCCACCCCGCCGATTAGTGCTATCGGAGAAGGGTCTTAGGGCTTGTTTAGTTTCCAAAAAATTCCGTCCTTTTTCTTCGAACTGAGTGTGTTTGGCTAAAAAATATAGAGCGGAGCTAAAAAAACGTGGAACAGAGCAGTCTCAAACACCCCCTTAGTTCACCCCCAAAACTAAAAACTTTTGAAGATTCTCCGTCACATCGAATCTTATGGCACATGCATGAAGCATTAAATATAGTTAAAAATAAAAACTAATTATATAGTTTGCCTACAAATCGCGAAATGAATTTTTAAGCCTAGTTAGTTCATAATTAGACAATATTTGCCAAAAACAAACAAAAGTGCTACAGTTTCCCGAACCAAAAAAATTTATTAGAAACTAAACAAGGCCAATGTCTCCAAAAAGTTTTCTCCGAATTTTCAGAGCTTTTGAGTATTTTTTACGGCTTAAATAATAATTCTAGACTTTTCTAGAATTATTTTATCTATGAAATTAATTAATTCTAAAAATAATAAAGTATGTTTTTTTTAATGCTCAACACCTATGTGAATAATTCTTATAAATCTTAAAAGAATCAGACACGAGATTAAAAAAGGTTAAGATTTTATTCCCTATCCGATGCGCCGGCGCCTTGAAATCAATCTACCATTGCCAAACCATCGGGGACTTGACGGCATCGACTACTGCGGAGATTCGGAGCCGCGTATCCATCTGACGATCCATCTTCAAAAGCAGCACCACGGCCGAGGATGACAACCATCTGCTGTTGTTCCAGGCGGTCCCGATCCATGGGGAGAGATCAAGACTTTGTTTAGTTCACACAAAAAACTATTTTTTTAAAAAAATTCTTCGTCATATCGAATTTTATGACACATAAATAGAGCATTAAATATAGATAAAAACAAAAACTAATTATACAGTCTGTAAATCGCGAAATAAATCTTTTAAAACTAATTACTCTATAATTAAATAATATTTGTCAAATAAAAACAAAACTACTACTATAGCAAAATTCAAAAAGTTTCGTACCTAGGCCTTGTTTACTTTCCGAAATTTTTTCGGGATACTGTAGCACTTTCGTTTGTTTGTGGTAATTATTGTCCAATCATGGACTAATTAGGATCAAAAGATTCGTCTCGTAAATTTCGACCAAACTGTGCAATTAGTTTTTAATTTCGTTTATATTTAATACTCTATGCATGTGTTTAAAGATTCGATGTGATAGAGAATTTTGAAAAGTTTTTGGATTTTGGGTGGGAGTAAACAAGGCCCTAAACAAGACCCAATCCGCTGCTGCTGCATGTCCTTGTGCATGCATAGATCGATTTGCTGTCCACCGTTGGCGTCTCGTCCTGACAACTGCTGCTGCTGTCCCGTTCGTGAGGTGACAGCTTCTTACCGGTCAGAGCAAGATCAATAATAGAATCAGCTGAGTGAGGCTTTGTTTAATTCGTAAAAATTTTCAAGATGAATATTTAAACATATGTATAAAGTACTAAATATAAATTATTTATAAAACTAAAAACACAGCTAGAGAGTAATTCGCAAGACGAATATTTTAAATCTAATTAGTGTATGATTGGACACTAACTGTCAAATAAAACAAAATGCTTCAGTACATGTTCAACTTTAACATCCCAAACAAACATCCCCTAAGTTGTTTCATACTTGTCTCTAAGAGCAGGTACAATAATAGGCTTATAGCCAAGCTAAGGCTAATGTAGAGAAGGAAGACACGAGAGAGATGATAGCCAAGCTAAGGCTCATGCAAGCACCAAGCTGAACACAGATGTATAGGTAGTGGTAGGTCCAAATAGCAAGTGTTGTGAGGAGGAGTAGGAAAGAGAAGGTGTCTTAGAGACAAGTATGTGACAACTTCTGTATAACTTGGCTCTAATCACTTGGCTTATAGTCAAGCATTTGTGTCACACCCGGATGTAAAAGAGCATTCGGGTGCCAAATCACATGTGCGCCAGGATCTCAAATTCACACACATGGACCGACATCATCAATGGTACAAAACACAGTGTTCAAACGAAT
>Ga0182004_10000768_pt1 | contig 21227 bp, 8 predicted proteins | sample Sormic07211540_1_FD_120479 | JGI IMG/M metagenome (GOLD analysis project Ga0182004, IMG submission 120479) | Endophyte microbial communities from Sorghum bicolor roots, Mead, Nebraska, USA - 072115-40_1 MetaG | ecosystem: Host-associated > Plants > Roots > Unclassified | place: USA: Nebraska...
CCCGCAGTCCGCAGACCCCGCACCGCGCGGCTTTGGTCGAGGAGGAGCCCCCGCGGGTCGCCGTCTGTCTGCGTGGGCCGATCTCACCGTCCCGAGTTCATCCGAGTCCGCCGTCGCGGTGAGCGTACGCCCGCCGTGCGTGCCGTCGCTTTACTGGTTCCCAGCTGGAACGCCACACGGCACGCGACGGGACTGGTGGTTGCTCGCGACCGAATTGGCGCGTTAGGTCGGGCGGACGGGCCTCGCTCACCGGGACAAGGATCGGGGACGCCCGGGCGGCCCGGCCGCGTCGATCATTGCATTGGGATCGGCCGGCCATGCGTGATAATGTCGCGTTGCATCGCCGATAAGACCAACCGGTGTGCGAGGACAATCGATCGGTTGCCCCGCCACTGGTCAATGTCCACATGCAGGGCTAAGCTAAGCTACGCGCGATGTCGTTGGACCTGGGCGGCGATCGAGCTGGGCTCTGTGGGAGGACGCTGGACGACGTACGTACACCGTTTGATTATCGGCAATGATAACAACATGTGCAGATAGTACATGACGATACATCCCTCTCCGGATTGAGATGCACGGCTTGCTCCATAATTTTTATATTTGTTGGCATCGCAAAGCTAGCTCTAGCTGCTCGAAACAGAGCTGTGTGGATTAGCTCTAGGTGTCTAGTTCTCTTCACGATCTGCGCAGCGCAGGATTGCATGTTTCTGAATTCTGAGTGTTTTATTACGGCTCTATCAGCTATCAGTTAACAGTAGTAATGCTACTATACCACGATCTGGCGGTCTGGCCGGTCTTCTTGCATTGCATACTTCAGAGTTCAGACAGGGATGCATGCCAAGATCTTCCGGTGCACAAGTTCCACCAAGGGATTTAATTCGATGATAGGGCGTAGGTTCCACGTGATTCTGCCGTGGCAACAGTGCCGTAGTAGCCCAGCTGCTTCAGAGGAAGTAAGAGCAAGTATTACATTGGGCTGTAAGCTGGCTAAATGCTGAGGTGAAGGAGAGAAGGGAGGAGAGAGAGGAGAAGCAGGCTGTAAGCTTACAGCCAGCTTAGGCACAGGAACCAAAAAAACCTTGTGAGAGAGATAAGTGGGCCATGTATTAATAGTGAATAGCTAACTATTGTATGGATGGGCTGGGAGAAGGCTGCAAGAAACCTTACAGCCAGCAAGTGGACTGTATTATTAAACTTGCTCTAAAGGGAACGCATTATTGCCGTCAGTCACCCTAGCTAATGTCGTAGTCCAGCTCCAGAGGTAAAATGTCCAGATTCTTCTTCTTCTTCCGTTTGCATTGAGGACCTGTGATGTGTGTGTGTGTGTGTTTTTCTCTCTAGCAATTCAGTCTTCAGTCTCCGGCCGCCCATGCATCAATCAATCATCGATCGTTTATTGCTTCCGTCATGGATCGTTGCTGTTTCATGACGACGCGCTGTTGATGAGACACATCCTCCGTGACTCGTTATGGGTTCCATTACCTTCTTATGCCCTACATACGTACGCCCCTTGCCATGCCATTGCCAATGCCATCTTGTATAGGTAGCACGCCGGACACATAGGACTTAGCGGTAGTAGCAGAAAAACCATGCCATTTGTCAGCTCTTTTTCATATGCCCAGCTGCTTGTTTGCATTGCATAGTAGGACTACTCCACTACACACACTCGATATATCTAGAGCTGCTACGATATATCTGTCCTCTGAATCTAATAAAACTCATCTAACTTTATCAATTAAAGTGGCCTTGTGCTAGCTATAAAGATTTTTATATCCTCTCGTAGATCTCATGGTGCATGCTTATCCTGTTATCTATCCGCCCGTACAGTTCGACGGCCACTAATGGAGACAGGCGTCCATGAAACCCGCTAAAGATCGAGACATCAGCATTTTGTTGACAGTCCTGTTTGCCTGTAAAGATGAGAAAGTTGAACATCACCACCACTGCATGCTTGCTTGCGCGCCAATACAATAACACTGCTACTACCGAATTATCCTCTAGCTAGTTTTTCTTCTAGCTTCCTCTACTTCTCTCTTTTTTATTTCGCCTAAAGAAACTAGCGGCCACACCGGTTTCCTATAGTTAATTATCCGCGAGGATTCGATGGATCTGAACGCATTTGCAAGCATAGAGGCAGGCAGGCAGGCAGCAGATGTGCATCCATGACACACTGCAGAGGACATGTCGGGAGCACATTGGATAGATCCATCGATTCATCAATCCATCGCTTCGTTTAGTCCACTAGATTTTTCAAATGAGAGAAAAAAAAGATGGATATCATTTTGCCATGAACAAAAACAAAACAAAACAGAACAAAAAAAATGATGATGATTATCAGGCCAGGAGGGGGCGGGGGAGCCTTCGTTCCTCCACTAGCTCTGGCTGTCGCCTCACACATGCTCGCTCTGAGGCGCTTGTCTCTCTTTATATACTCATCCAGCCGAGCAACGAGACAAAGAAGAGCACTGCTGATCGATCCCCACAGGCCACAGGGACAGGGGCGGCCAGTGAGGTGAGGCTCCATCCATCAGTGGTGAAGTAGAGCCTCCTCACCTCACAGATCTGGCCACCTGGCAAATCTAATCATTGCACCATAAATTTCCCATCTACGAGTAGTACACAGCCACTTTGTACAGGGTGGAGTCGAGGAGGAGAAAGCCAAGAACGTGAAAGAAAGACTGGAAGAAAAAAGAAGCAAAGACGACTGGCCATGGATCTGCTAGTGAGTGGACAGGTTGCTAGAGAGTGAAAATACACACTTTTTTTTTGTTGGATCTTTTCAACGGGCCGGCCGGGCCACCTAGCACACAAGCAAACTCACAACAATCTACAAAACCTAGCCCATGGATGGATGGATAGATGATGACAAGCACGATTCAAGAGGTTGATGATCGATGAACAGCAAGCATCAGCCTGAAGGAGGGAGGACAAAAATAAGCTGCTTCATGCATGTGGAGTGTGTGGCTCTGTGCCCCGATGCCTGTCTCGTCTCGTCTCGGCCCCCATCGGTAGTGCGGTCACCTCATCATCATAGCTCCTGATGCTGCATGTGTGAAGCAACAAACAAACGTTTGATGAGACAAGGTGTCGACCAGATTAAGCTCCACCGTATGGACGCATGCAGCAGGATGATGCAGGCACGAGATCGATGCATGATGCCAACCTGATTGGACGCGGCCATGTTGTCGTCGTCGGTGACCATGTCGGTGGCGGTGGCGACGCCCTGCTTGTCGCTGCTGCTAGCCTTCTTGGCGGCCGGGCCGTTGCCGCCGACGCAGAGCGCCTTCCGCAGGCCGAGCATCTCCTTCCACCGGCAGGACGCCTTGGTGGTGGCGGTGGAGGCCCTCTCGTCGTCGTCGCCGCCGCCACGGAGCTCGTCGCGCAGCGTGGTGGGCGGGCGAGCCGCGGTGGCGGCCCCGGCGTTGTCCTTGAGGGGAAGGATCCTACCCTTGGAGAAGAGCTGGTCGGCCGCCATCATGGGGTGGCTGCCCACCGAGAACTCGAAGTTGAGGTCCTCCTCCGCGTGGCACCGCAGGCTCATCGCCCGGTTCTGCACCGGCGGCTCCACCGCGAAGTCGCTGGAGAAGGAGATGCGCGGGCCCAGCGCGGCCGGCGCCTGCGGGCCGCCGCCGAACCCCGCCGCGCCGTCAGGGTTGTACATGTTGATGCACGCCATCGCGCGGTGGTGCCGGTGGTGGTGCTGCTGGTCGGCGTGTTCTGCTGTGCTCCCTCTCCTCGTGCGCTGTCGGCCTCCTCTTCTCCTCTTCCACCGTGAGCTGAGCTGCAACAGAGCCGAGGCGAGCTTCGCGTGCAGCAGCGCAGGATGTGGTGGTGGTAGCGTGGATTGGTGGGGGCTTTTAAAAGGTGGTGGGAGGGGAATGGTGGTAGTGTGCGAGTGCGAGTAGCAGCAACAAGAGAAGAAACGGTGTACCGATTGCTCGGTCTAGCTAGTCGTCACGTACTGTTTGGGCACTTGCCGGGTTGCCGAGCAGTAGTGGTTTGGATGGTTTATATAAGGGGAGAGGGAGCTATAGCGAGAGCGAGATGCGTGACGTGGAGGTCTCTGGTGGATGGATCATGGTCATGGTCATGGATGGGTGATGATGCAACTGTTTAGCTTTAGCACCACCTAGAGTGAATGACAAGCTAGGTGCAGAAGCCACGAGCCAGAATGTGAATGCCCGTAGTATTTGCTTCTCCAGTTAGGCCTTGTTTAGTTCCCGAACAAAAAATTTTTATGACACTGTAGCACTTTCGTTTGTTTGTAGTAATTATTGTCTAACTATGGACTAACTAAGCTCAAAATATTCGTCTCGTCAATTCCGACCAAACTGTGCAGTTAGTTTTTATTTTTGTCTATATTTAATACTCCATGCATGCGTCTAAAGATTCGATGTGACGGAGAATCTTGAAAAATTTAGGTTTTTGAGTGGAAGTAAACAAGTCCTTAGTTTTACTGACATCGGTTTCTGTGGCTTTTTGTCTAAAAAAAAAGATAGGATCTTGACCAGGGATAATTTAGCTAAACGAAGAGAAGTGCCAGATCAAACTTGTCTGGTTTGCAGTGAGAGAGAGTCGGTTGACCACCTCTTCTTTTAGGGACATCGTTTCAACGCTCCCCTGTGTTCAAGCAACAAAACATGGCACTAATTTCTTTAAGTCAAACTATTTTAAGTTTAGTTAAGTTTGTAGAGAAGATAGTCGATCCATATTTACCAAAACTAATATGTAGTTTTTTCTAGAAAATTATATTTGTTGGTCAATTTGATAATTCTTATTTTGTATACAAAAAAAATATCAGCATCTTTTGTAATAAACTAGATAAAAAGGGGTTTGCTATTTTTCAGGTGCCTGAAAATTAATAACTTTTCGGGCAACAGCTTTGAACCATCTGACGAAGATCTAATGGATTTAAATTCAAACAAAAAAAAAAATGCAGAACAAAGGACCATCACGTCCCCTGAAGAAAAAGACAGATTTCAGGCACATGTTTTTTTAGGAGAAGTGAGATAAAAAAAATAGATTATCTAATTTAGGGCAAAGCTAGAATGACTTTTAAAAAAACACACACACAAAGAGAGTAATATTTATACAAAAGTAGGATGTCAAAATGGTTGATTAAATGCCGCACCAGTTTGTGCTACAAAACTTGTGTACAAATTGTGGTTTTATTAGCCAAACATGTGCAAACCCGTGGTTGAGAAAGAAAAAGTCTCGACTGTTGTTTTTGAAACTTCAGAAGGACTATTATTGTTTGACAATATCATCGTCTCAAATTAAAGAGTAGAAGGTTTGTTTGGTACCAACACAACACCTAGCAACATCAGAAACCACATAGCATTTTACAGATCGTGTTATTTGTCCAATACTCTAAAAATGCTTTGGATCCAAAGATAACCTCCATCTCTTATGTTGTCAAGACACTATCAAGATGTTGAGTACATACTTGGACAATATCACTTTCTCTAAAGTCAGCTATATATTTTTTTTTCTTTCTAATAACGAAAGTAAACTTTCAGCCCGTGCAAAATACTTCTCCACTTCGTAATGCTTGTCTAGTCGCCATACTTAATGATTCACTGTAATACAATACTAGAGCACTACCCAAGACTCCATTTCAAATTATAAAATATTTTAGCTTTTCTAAATACATAGATTTTGCTATGAAATTAGATATACGCTATATATAAATATACATAGCAAAAGTAATATAATGCATCTATGAAATCCAAAATATCTTATAATTTTTAGAACAGAGCGAGTAGGATATTTTTTTATCAAATATACGCACACTGGGTAATTTAAGTCAATACCACGTCAAGTTAGGTCAGTCTCATACACATTAAATAGGATGTCACGTCAAGTTAGGCATGTTTCATGAGAGTGTCATGCACATTAAATAGGGTGCCACATAAGCAAAATTGCTGACTTGGCAGGGTTATTAAATGAAGGAGTTTCATCAGACGAGAGAGGAGTTTCATCTCCATAAAACTCCTATGGCTCGGTTACCTTGTTTGTAGTCTTGGTAACTGTGCCATGAAACTATGCATTGAGAGTGGTCTTAGGCCTTGTTTAGTTCGTAAAAAATTGGGTTTTTGGCTACCGTAGCACTTTCGTTTTTATTTGACAAACATTGTCCAATCACGGAGTAACTAGGCTCAAAAGATTCATCTCACAAATTACAGGTAAACTGTGCAATTAGTTTTTATTTTCGTCTGTATTTAAGGCTCTATGCATGCGACCAAAGATTCGATGTGACGAAAAATCTTGAAAATTTTTGCGAACTAAACAAGCCTCAGTACTCCTTGACACGTGAGTGATCAGTTGGTCACTGCATATTGAATGCACGCATCACTTCACGACGAGGACAGAGTGTGATTGAGTTTTTGCGAGATTCTTGTTTCTTTTATAGGGCTGCAAGCTTGCTTCCCCGGGCATGTGAATGTGGTTGAAGGAAATGGAATGATTAGGAACCTGCTCTAGCTTTTCTTTGCTATACATGGCCCTTGGGAATTGGGATAAGAAGAAGGTTGAGTGCTTGATTTGTTTGAACATATATATGCGATCTCGAGGGGATGGATCACACGTCTCCATACGTCCGGTATCGTACGTGGGGGAACGAATCGAGAGCGTCGGCGTCATTAGGGGAAAAAGAAAACCTTGTACTCCCGTATATATAAGGCCTTGCTCAGTTTGACTACCGTAGCGCTTTGCTTCTCGGAGTCTAATCATGTACTAACTAAGCTCAGAAGAATCATCTTACAAATAACATACAAACTGTATAATTAATTATTTTTTTATCTATATATAATGTTCTATGCATGTGTCGTAAGATTTGATGTGATGAAGAATTTTAAAAAATTTTGAATTTCAGGTGCAACTAAACAAGGCCTCTAAATACAAAGAAGAGGGAGTTGCTTGTGTAGGTGGCAAATGCTGGTTTGACTCTGGTCAAACTATATTTGTTCAGGCCTCCATGCATGTTCTTTGGCGAAGGTACATGCAGTTTTTTATTTACAAATACAAACCAGCAACTTGGTGGTTGGGTAGATTGAATTTTGGGTAGGCCTCGCAGTAGTTGCGCACGTGGATCTGGGCACCGTGAGCTGTAGTAGTTCCTCTTCCTCCATTTTTCTCGAACCTGTGTTTGTCCTGAATCTGCTGTGCTACTGCAGCAATGGCCAATGGAGGACCGTGCATTTACCTTCCATCTAACGCCATTGTATTCTTTTGGCTCCGAGAAGCAAAGCGGCATCATTGTATTCGTTTGCTACTCAACGTCTCACAAAGCCTCGCATTGGACCATTGGGTGATTAGGGAGTGGCCAAGGCCATTATATTATATATAAACAAACAATGACAAGTAGTAAAAGCTTACTCCATTCGATTAGAGCAAGTATTATATATAGTAGGCTGTAAGCCGACTAAATACTAAAGTGGAGAAGAGAAAAGAGGAGAGAGTAGAAACGGGTTGTAAACTTACAGACACCAGAACTAATTAACAAAGTTTGTGAAAGAGAGACAAGTGGATCATGTATTAATAGTGATAAGCTAACTATTATATAAGTGGATTGTAAAAAAGCTGTAAAAAAACCTTACAACCAGCAGCTTGTTATATTATTAACATTGCTCTTATAAGGTGTGACCAGCAAATAATCATACGGAATTACGGAAACCTGGAGGACCCCCACCTCTCTCGTATGTCACCGTCTACAAGGCCCAACTCGCCAAACTTTTATGTCAACGTGAATAATCAGTATCCAGCACGATTCATAATTGTTGAGGGCCAACGTCGAAATCAATATTATCGTCGTGTCTAGATTTTGTTTGCTACTAGTGCTATATGATTATTAATCATTATTGAACATGCAATAATTGTTGAGCAATAGAATCATACTTAAGACAAATTTACATATAAAGTTTTTTTTATTTTTTCCCTCGATTTTTTTATTTTTAAATTTAACAGCTATTGACAGAGAGTTTCAAAATTTTGACCAAACCTTACTCAAAGCATAAGCATCTACAACAATAGGAGGGGGAGTATTACTTAACGAAAACTATAGTAAAGAGTAATGGTAAAAAAACAACAACGTAGTGCCTACTAAGGGCGTGTTTAGTTCACACATCCTAAAGTTTAGTCACCTAAACCAGCTCATGAAGTTTAGACACTCGTGTTTGGATCCAAAGTGACTAAAAGGTAAGGCAACCTGATTAAAAGGTGGGCTTTAGTCCCTTTTAATAACACTTGAGTGACTAGATGGCTAATGCACTAAAAGTCACATTTAGTCATAGTGTTTAGGTAAAAGTGACCAAACGGGGCTAATTTAGGAGGTGACGAGTGAACCAAACACCCTCTAATTACATTTCACGTTTATAATCTGAGCATTTTTAAGTGTCGCAACATTTCTTTAATATTATATCTATTTTTTAAAACAAAAAAGATATGGGAGCTGTCGATTATATTATATTTAACAAGAAGAAGCCCAAATTGGGTACTATAACGAAACAATAAAAGGGTCTAGCAACGAACATTTTCAAATCCGAGTTAACACATTTGAGTGCAATGAAGGGAATGGAGACAGCAGCGGTCAAGTGATCAGAGACTCATGACCAGCCATCTTACTGTAATTTTTGGAGGACCCTCGTCGCTTGTGTACCACACTGTCTCTACAATGGAAGAAGGCCCAGCTCGCCGAATTTTAGGGCAACATGATTATTCAGTAGCGGTACGGTTCATAATGTTTAGGGCCGATGTCGAAATCGTTATCATCGTCGTGTCTAGATTTCGTTTGCCACTACTACTACTAGTACTATAAGAATAAGATTATTAATCCTTATAGAACATGTCATAATTGTGGACCATATGATCCACTAATAATTTAGCGGGTCTATATATAAACCAAGAAGGTAGCCTTCCCTGCATCCAGCATTCCCAGAGGTGGAGTACAAGCTTCAATCCATAATTGTAGGGAAGGGAGATTAATTAGCATGGTTCCAAGGCGTTAGCCAGCACAGTCCCTTTCGTCATTAACACATGGTGATCCACCACCACCACCACCACCACCATGCGACACAGAATCATGCCGGGTGACTGTACGAGATCATGCCGGACAAGCGGCTTCGTTCATGAACCGAATACCAAGGAACAAGAGAGAGCCGTCCGTACTTACAGGTCCAACCGCCGACGGTGCAGTGCAGTGCAGCAGCCAGAGGTGTAGGCCGGTGGTAGCTTTCTAATTCTTGGCGTGGGCGTGGAATGTGGATTAGGGACCAGCTGATGTGCTCTCCTACTGCTGGGAACCTGAGACTGGGACGAAGAGCACACCACATGAGATGAGCCCAGAAAGCGACCGCCATTAGAAGCGAACAAATATGCTGTTCAGGGAGGAGAAAGCGACTCAGGTCAGGGGTAACCTGCTATCAAAGCAAGCAAGCAAGCAGAGTACAAGGACCAAGCAAAGAATCGGGAAAGTTTGACAGCCCTATTATAAATGTCAAAAAGGGAGTAAACTTTATTATATATATGAGATTCAGAAATCTGCTAGAGATCACGACCTATTAGATGGAGTTAGTTTTAACATGGCAGGTTTCAGCTAAATTAGAGTGAACACAAGCAGGCAATGAGCTGAGAGCAAACAGGAGGAGAGAGAGGTTGGTGACAAAATCATTTGACTGATACCTTGACCGACCGGTTTGTTATAAGCCTGGGTGAGCTGGCGACATCGACCTCTCGGAATAGGACCATGTGATGATCCCCAGGAATCCTCCCCATTTTGGTTGGTTCCACCTCAGGCAATGATAGCACAGGTCACTGGTCTTGTGTGCCACAAGTGACAACGGACCAGTCAAAGAGTTCTTGTTCCCTTGTAATGCTGGTACAATTCGTAATAAAATCACAACAGCGGCCCTGTTGGAAAGGACCGAGCGAGGACCCAGTTTAAACACCAATGGGCTTTCAGGATTCTACTCTACCTCACATTGGAACACGTGGTAAAAACTTGTCCGATATAATTCCTGCCTTGCACCTTAAAAGAAACAAAAGGAAAAAGAAAGAGAACGTGGCAATTGGCAACAGGCTAACAGCAAGAGCCTTGTGTTTATCCCAATGGCAAATTGATCACCAGCAAAACTAAGTGATCGACATTTCTGTTCTTTATAATTTTAGCTCAGCGCTTAAGGTTCAGTTATGCAGCGTGACACAGCACCAACAATGCGTCAAACTACCAGTTTTTGAACAACCACGAAATTCTTGCAAAAATTTAAGTCAGTTACATATGACTGACAATGACTGTAAATTCAACCAGTTTTTTTGTCTAATTTTTTAAATCGAATATTATTTAAATGTAGTTGATCGAAAATATAGATCATAAGATTGAGACATCCATCTTTAATGTTCCACTCTCTTATCTTCCTTTAGGTGTCAATTATTTGTATTTAGAGCATGGACACAAGCAAGAAAAACATGGCAAATAGAATAACCAATGGGCTATGAGAAACTTCTCAAATCTGGCACTAGTCCCCATTTCCCCATCACCAAAACAAATACAGTAGGAGTCAGGACATTATCATTGTGTGGCACAATAATGTCCAGGATAATAAAACGATGTCGCAAAGCTTCATAAAAGTAGTATATCTAATTTTCTAAACTCTAAACTATCAGGCACCAATGCAATGGGAGAACTGCCAACATACAAATTGCGATTCTGTGAGTTCCTACTAACATTCTGCACCCAGTGTCCTTACTAGGTCATATTTGCAACAAATTGAAAACTCTTCAGCTAGAAGCCCATGATCATCTCAAGCAAATGAAACCTAAACCATGGTTTAATCTATCAAGGGATTCACAAGTTAACGTGCATGAAGACCCGGTGTACCTAATTAAATGTTCAAACCGACAGAGTTTAGGCAAAGCCATTCCCATGTGAGCACATGAACATCACAATTCTTTTCTTCCAGTAATGTATTTAACTTTTGTGACTGCACATGCGAGGGTTGGGAATGAAGAGTACCCTCGTTGTGATCCCGACTCCTTGAATCCTATACAGATCTCAGGGAGAAAAGAAACAAACACCAGCAATCAATACCATCCCAGGGACAGAACAGATCTCAACGACACCCTCCATCCAGAAAGAGTTCGATCATATCAATCACTAAGTTTGATAAAAAAAAAACTAATATTTATGGTTTTAATAAATATTTTGTTAGATTAATTATGGAACATATTTTCATAGTAAACATGTTGGAGACATAGATGCCAATACTATTTTCTATAAACTTAGCCATACTTTTTTTTTAAAAAAAAAAAGTAGTTAGTCCAAACCTACTCCCTGGGCATGCAGAAATATTACAATTTTCATGGAAATTAATTAACACTCATCCCTGAATCTCACGCTAAGAATTAACAGATTCGTAATCGCCAGGACTACTTGACGTGACTATGCCAAAGGGTCAAGGGGATGCGTAGAACAGTGCAGATTTCAAGCTTTTAGGCTAACTGAAAAGTGTGGTTGTCACCCACATGGAAAGACTTGAATAAAGGACAGCTGGAGATGAAAGCAGATCATCCAAGTGGCTGGTTTAGTTGTTTGTCGGAACGGCATGCTTAAATCTACCAGTTGGTCTCCTGTCCATAGTGCAGATCTCACTCTTTTTTCTGAACCTTTATTTGCGAACACGCTACACGCCGATCGCCGACTAACTTTTGGACAGGAGAGCTGAAGAGGTACAATCAGCAAGGCCATGTGCAGAAGTATGTAGTACTGTACTACTCTACTGTACGTAACATAATCATGAAAATAAACTTATCAAACATACACTTATAATGCATGCAGCATGAAAAGTAAAATATCTTTGTTATGGAGCGTCGTAGATGATTGAGGAAAATAACGGGGTGTCAATTCACTCCTTTGTGGGCTTAAAAATATTCACTCATTTGTGTACGGAGAATAAACATCACACCGAAAGTCCAAAATATGGTCTATGAAAGATAATTTTAAATATCCCACTAAATTTATAACTAAATTAATCACCTCTATAATTTAAAATAGCCCTCTATTTGTATCCAAATTACCCATCTATGTCATGACAAAAAAATAATAATTTGAAATAACTCTATAAATTTGCACCAAAAAATTATCCACTTCTACTATGAAAGACTATAAAATAACCGTTAAATTTACATCTAAATACACACCTATGTCATTACAAAATAAAATTAAAAGTAACACATGTAATTAATATCTAAATTATCCACCTACACGGTTACAGTCGAAAAAAAATTAAAACACCCCTCAAAATATACATATAAATATTAATATAAACTATTTTGCAAATAATTCAGCATCCATAAAATTCATTGTACATATTTCTAAATTACATAATTCTAGCTATAAAATTATAAAATTATAATTTAGGGTACATGAATTATTTTAATATAATAGTTAGGACGAATTATAATTCATGGTGCATGAATTAAAATTCATTAGGATGAATTTTTATTTTAATATAATAGTTATCAAGTGTGGAAAAATGTTTCCACAAGCCATGAAACTAACTATTCTCTTTAAGTTATATTAGTACTCCATGACAACAAATTTTGTAAGATGTTATTTTAAATAGGTGTATACATTTTGACTAAAAGATTATTTCATAATTAACATTGATAATTTAATTTTAAGTGGTCTATGTTTTATAAAACTATGCTACTATACTTATACTTCTTCAATATAGCAAATATCTTGAGTGCCCCAAGTCCAAACTAAAATGATTGTTTATCCATTGTAGTCCATTCCAAATTGTAAATCGTTTTTGCTTTTCATGTACATACCTTACTAGGACCTAAATTCTTTTTTATAAAAGGAACATGTAGAAACCTGAATAAAAGATGCGATAGGCACCGTAGAAAGCTATGACACTATATATACAACAGATAGCACATCAACAGATGACACTATATACGTAGTTTTGAATTGACACTCAAACAAAATCATCATCAGATATATCAGAAGCAACATGAAGCTTTTTACTTTGAGGTTGATCCAAAGAGGGGCTGGTTTTCTTCAATCCTTGCAAGCAATTTGGTGATGTTCTGGATTTGGTTGAACATTTCAAAGACGAATTCTTTAAATTAAATCCCATCAACTTCAAATTCTTGCCATTTAAGGATTGCCTTCCAGGTTTGCTAGGAGAATTGGTTTTCTGCACTCCTTTTTCTCCGGTGGCTGCTATTCCATTTTGTTGATGAGCTGCTGATCGCACCATAGATTCAACTGGAACAAGTTTTCCATCAACCTGATTGGTGAAAACAAAAGAAACCTGCAAGATGCACATGTGCTTTGTTACCAGTTGTAGTCGTCTCCTAAAAACTAAGTTTAAACTAAACTCTGCGGCACAGATGCGATAGATGTTTGTAATGCAAAAGTTTGTTCTCAAATACAGACTAAAGATGCTAGCTGTTTAAAGGCCAGCTTCTCAACCATTCTATTTATTTCAACTAATTTTACCATCTAAATCTAATTAAGCAATGTACAAACAAATAAGGATCCAGAGAAAAGGATACTAGGTCTGAGACGTACGATCCTAAAATAAGTACTCCCTCCATTCCAAATTATAAGTCGTTTTGGCTTTTCTAAGAGCAACTCCAACAGCTTTGCTATTGGAGGCCTTTTAGAACTTCTATAGTAGAAAAATATGCTCCAACAGATGTGCTATTTGGTTTTGTAAAATAGAAAGTTTGTTATTCCTTGATTTTCGCTGGCCATATATAGCCAACCACTGACACTAGCTATCTGATAGCAAGGCTGTTGTGAACCTATTCTTTTTTAAGAAGTTATCTATTTTACAAAATGGCTAAACATTAGAATTTGACTACTAAGTTTAGCCAAGCTCTTGGAGATGCTCTAAGTGTGAGTGTGACTATGCACCTGGACATGGGTCATGTCTAGATACATAGCAAATTATATGTACATACTACATAGAAATGCCAAAACGAATTGTAGTTTGGAATGGAGTAAGATTTATGAACCAAACCGATGCACGGAGGGTCTTAGGTTGTCACCTCTTCGCCAGCAGAACACTGCAGTATAGTATCAGGTACAGTTGATGGATCACAGTGATGTCCCCAACTTCCTAGGTCTTCTTCAGTAGGTCTTCCAATCTGACAAGGGTGGGCATAGAAAGTTAAATGAATTCTCTTGAGGTTTAAAGCTGCAGAAATGGCTTGTTGTCCAGTCTTCCCCGATGGGTCAAGTTAAACAAAAACTACTGGCTACTGCAGAGTTAGGCAACATATAAATTGGGTGCCATCAAAATTACCTGGTGATGTGCGCTATTCATTTTCTGCAAACATCCAGATATCTCTCCAAACCTACCAATATCAGCATAATCTTGCACTCTTGGCATCGAAGCCTTATGATCAGTGGCTGCAAAACCAGTACCATCCAAAACTGAATTTCCATCCTTGTCGCAGCGGCTACACTTCAAATTTTCATGTATTTCAGACCTGTGCAAATGAAGGTAAGCAACAACATGATACATGGTATTAAACTATTAATCAAGGTACAAGATACTTCATTTAGATGACAATTTGACAAATTCGTCTCTTCTTTGTGTGGCACATATGTATCAGTTTTTTCTGTCTTTGTTAAACACTTTCTTCTTGTATTAAGATACTTGCATGTTCACGAAAAATATGGAAAAATTCTAATGACACAGTATTCTGGCCAAGCTCGAGAAATGCATAGGAGTCTAGTTAGTCTAATAGCAAGTTAGCAATTGTTGTTATTCTTGAAGCTGAAATACTAAATACTATCCATGGTTTGCCGAAAACAAATGATAATGATCTAATTTCTCCAAATAATTTATCAATTAGCTATAATTTCTGATTTACACAATACAATCATGTAGAGTCTTCTTGAATCTCGGCTCCTCACAACTGAATGTGAACATGAAAGCAATGGTAACTGTTAGGCATACTTTGTATTGTGGATGGGCTTAGGCCGAGGCACAAAGGGTAGAGGCCCATAGCCCGGGTGCCCTTGATTGTGTTGAGATAGGCTTGGATGACCAGGATCGGTTCCACTTCTATAAACCCTAATCCGTGGTCATCCTCTCTATATATGATATGCATGTATCATGTGCTCTCATAATCATCTACTAATTCCATAAACCAAACTCGCTTACAGTAATTACACCAACTTCATTAAACCGCAGCTGACAGACATTGTTTGCTAAGCGGATCAACAAGTTCAGCATCATTTGCTGAAAATGATTGACCAAATTAGATAGCTAATGTTTTGTAAACTAAGCTCCACATCTACCCAACCTGTGAGGTCCAATTGTACTAACCATCAGCTGGTTCCAGTTGTTTCTTTTTTAACTCATTTGTTGTTGTCTGTCTTTCCCTACTAGTAACAAGATGAAGAAAGAATGAGCCACATGTTCAGAGGAACAAATTTAACCTGACATGTTCATGAAAAGTAAAAAGATCACGCAGATCTTCTGTTGAAAGAGAACTCCCCTGTAAAAATATGATGACAAATCAATATATTTGGCAAACATTTTGAACAGAAAGTAAAAGGACACTCCAATAATTGAACCTGCATTTTATTGTCCGCTTGCTCCTGCTGAATAACTTTTTGGAGGCCTTCTTTCGACATTTGACGCTGATATACCTTTAGAAGGATGTAGCACATAAAGTTACAGTCCAAGAAAGCTAGAAATTATCATCCATTCACTAAAAACAAAAAGGGATAAGAAAATATATAACCAAAAATACAAGTTTCAGGGTTGGCAACCTTCTCCTCGATGGTTCCTGTGCTTAAGAACCTATAAATGTAGACTCTCTTTTTCTGTCCATCTCTCCATACTCTAGCAGCAGCCTTTCAAGATGGTAATAGATCACAAAAGAGCAGGTTAGACAAGGAGCATAGTTACAAGAACGTTGAGAAGGTGATGAACATGAGATGCAGAGAAATTAACCTGCTTATCATTGGCAGGGTTCCAATCAGGGTCAAAGAGAACCAAACGATTTCCACCTACCAGATTAAGCCCACAGCCACCTGCCTTGCTACTAAGTAGAAAGACAAACTCATCCTGTCAAATACAATAATTTCAGATATAACAGTATGTTGTAACAGTTATTCAGGATACAGGGCAGATTTTATGTACCCTAGATAGATCATTGAATTGGTTCACCAGCTTCTGCCTTTTATTGATGGATGTTGCTCCATCAAGTCTAACATATGGGTATCTTCTTTCCCGGCATAATTGAACAAACAGATCTAATGTCTGAATTTAAAAAAGAACAAATTGGCAACAATTAGTCATTCCAAACTTTGAGGGTCTCCAAAAGCAATTAATCACATTTAGTTTTCTTTGTGAACAGAGACGAGATCAGAATTATCAGATTTGCAATTTTAAAATATGCATGTTTTAATTTGATGACAAGCATGCACAGCCTAGATAGGAAAAGCTAAGCATAAATGAGGACGTGTGTACAAACAATCACATTGGATTTCTCACTTTTGGCGGTTATAGAAAGAAACCAAACATATGCCCTAAAATAGAGACTGAGGCAAATATATTGTGCCATTTATCCTTCAAGGCACAATACAGTGTTCTGGCCTTAGCTCATGCTAATAAGCAGGCATGCCCAACCTGTATCCCGTTATACCAATTAACAGAATTATCGGATGGACCAGCAGGTTATGGACTTTGGGATTGCTCGTACATTTGAAGCTTTTCTAATTTTGTCCATGCAGGGCCTGTTTGGATGACCCTGCCCAGGCAGCTGCGGCCTGCACATCCAACCCCAGGTGTCCAAAATGAAACACCTGGGAACGCTGCCTGGACCAGGAAGTTGTCAAAGCAAACAGGCCCTAAGTACATCATCTAATCATAAACAAAATACTAGCAAACATAAAGACAGTGAAGATTTTTAGTATTAACAATGCCTTACGACATTCCCATTTTCTCTCACAAGTAATTGATGCTTTCACAGTTTCACTTGAAGAATCTCAGTTGCCCTTTTGGTTTGAGTAGCTAGTAAGAGCTATAGAAGAGTGGAGCATAAGAAATATTCTAGGTAAAACTATGTTGATTTACATTCAGTATTTCTCTATTTCTGAAAGGAAAAAATACAAACACCAGTTACTCAGTCAGTTGTATAGTAACATTCAGTGTACAAATTTGTTTTTCTCCAAGGCCTTTAAGATAAGAAAAAATTTGCACATCAACTATACCGACATCATATCAAAATATTCTATTATAAATACCTGACCTGAGTATAGTTTGATACAAGAACAATACGATCATCGGTTTTCTGACGGAGGTGTCCAAGTAATCTCGCCAATACATGCATTTTTCCAGATAGCTCTACCCACATTCCTCCTCCGCCAGTCCATGATCCAGATCTTTGCATTAATAAACAGTAGTTGTGAGTTGGTTCAGCAAAATGAAAGGTAGAGAGAGAGGTGTTAAGTACCTTCCTGAAAAAAGTTCGGGCGGAAAAAAGCGCAGACAGTCATCAAAACCAGAGCCACCTGAATTGTTACTTTTTATGGTGTCATAGATCAGCTGCAATATGAAGATAGCCAAATGACAAATACATAATGGATTTCGCTTATAACCAAAAAAAATCAAACTATAAATTCATGATCACTAGAAATAGTAATATAAGCACTTTGCCCAGAAATTCATTGTAACTCGTTTCGTGGAGTTTTATTCCTATCACTTGTACAGTGCACACTTTCATGGGGAAAAAAACTATACAGCATCAAGAGGCTAGAATTCTGGGAATTTCAGAACAGAATAGTTAATAATCAGAAGAAGTTTACATTGTCCTTGCCTAATCCTACTGTTTGAAAAGGTACATAGTAGAAACTACAAACTATTCTGGGGAAGCATACTCTTTAAGACACTTCAGCTGAAGGATAAATGTATCTCGAGTGGAAATATTAAATTATTTACCTTTGGATGATTGCATAATTTCTTAAGAGCAGTAATATATGCTAGAATTTTGGATTGCTTTGCTTCTTCAGATATCAAACGTTTAACCTGAAAGGATCAATAATAGGTTGTTGCAGGAAAAAAAATCTAACTGTGTAACTTTTGTCTAATAAAAATTGTTTGAATCCAAAGCAATGTCCTCACATTTTTGGAATGTATGAAGTGGTTGTACAGTGTTGTCTGCAGAGGAGTCAACTTGCAGCACACGACTTCAACAATCTGTGCAATAGCAATGTTTTTAAGCAAGGCGGGGTAGGCAAAATATTCTTCAGAAATTATAAGGAAAATCCTTTTTAACAAAATAAACAGGGCATGATACAATTTTGTTTTCAATCAAAAGCATGGTGAGCATACAGATAAGCATACCTTTGGAGGCAAGTGATTGGATAACAGGGCATTTGTTCGTCTCAAGATAAACTGAATATCATAGAGAAACCATCACGATCAAATTAGTCTCCAGCTAGCACAAAAAAGGATAAAAATATAACAAATACCTTTAATGGAGTAAATAGCATAGCATGCCAATAGTACTGGCAAACTTCTTCAGCAGGAAAGACTTGCCTGATTTACTTTTGCACTAAGCTCTGCAGATCTCTCAGATCCCAATTTTTTTTCTTCTGTACTTGCAGTGGGTTCTCTCCCACAGATGATTGGTGCCTTCATTTAAGGATAGATGGTACCACCGTACCAGGGTAAAAAGAGAGAAGTGACTATAGGCCCATAAATAAAAGTACTGAACAACAATTCTGATCATGTTTTCCAAGTTCCCCTAAAATACCTCTAAGCATACATGAAAAGTACTGATTGTCTTTGAATGAACAGTTGTAACTTGTAATTTGGCAGTACAGCCTGATTCATGTCAAGCTCCATACTTACTTCATAATAACGACGAAAATATGAAGCGTCCCCCAGAACCCCTGGATTTGTGAAATTCACCATTGAGAAGAATTCTTCCAAATCATTCTGCAGAACCAGAAAACATTGAGTACGGCAAGTTTCAAGTCAATTGTTCCAGGATAGGCATGTAATTGCTTTTTCATGGTAGGTAGGGGTGGGGATACCAAAAAGTACCTGCATAGGGGTACCGGACAAGAGGATGCGCCGTGTACAAGGAAGGGCAGCCAAAGCCTACACATTATGCATTTTATTGCTTTCAGCAGAACAAATTCAGAGAAACCCCAAGTGTAGATGAATAGCATGTGTAAATGGCATCAGTAAACTGACGGACCTTATTTGTCAGTGTCTGATCATTTTTCAGCCTGTGAGCCTCATCACATATGAGAAGGTCACAGCTTCCCGGTCTTTCAAATTTTGAAGAATGCATGCGGAAAGTTTCATAAGATATGATAAGTACCTGAAGATGATTCAAACATGACATATATTTTGAGCAGAAATTGCCATTAACTTGCAGCTACGTTTTCATTAGTATAGAGTATATTAAAAAATAATGAGTAAGCAAAAGAAAACCTGAAGACGGCTCAAGGGTTTTAAGAAACTTTCTATTCCAGAAAGAACATCAGCACGTGTGCTTTCACAGAGGGCCAGCAGCTGCACTCTGCCTTTCAACCACTTAATTATCTCAGATTCCCAGTTGCTAACTAAGCTTGTGGGGGTTACAATGACAGCCCTTTTAACCATTGGCTTATCATCGAAGCCTTGACAAAGAAGGGTATATAGTAAAGTTATTGACTGTAAAGTCTTCCCCAATCTGGACATGTACAAAAAGGGTTTACAAGTTAGAAGTAGCTTTATAACACAGCGAATCAGTAATCAAATGAAGGTCAAAGAAAACAAGTAGTATTACGCATTACATGAAAGTATAATAACAGGAAAACAGAGGGAAGGATTTGGTCAGCTTATTACCCCATATCATCAGCTAAAATGCAACCAGAAATACCATCAGCACTCAATGACCCAGAGACACAATCAAACATAAACTGAACTCCTTCCCTGCATTATAGAACATAAACATGTAAAAAGATGCATGCTAATTATAACTATTCCCTTCGTTTATAAAAATATGACACAAAGGATAAGCTACTTAGTAGTTTAAAAATGAATTAATTAGCTTTTCCTAAATGACAAAAAGGAGGGTGTATCATATAACTACTTTTACAACAGAGAACAAACCAAGTGTGTAAGAATACTCAAAGTGAAAACAACAACATAAGAGCATAATACCTTTGGTGGGGTCGGAGGTAACGCACAAGCAAGTGGTCAACTTCTATAGAAGCAGAATTGCAATTTTCCTTCTCACATTCATCGCGTTGCCACAAAATCAATGGCTCAATACCAGGTGGAAGAGGTTCCTCCTTTTCTGATGAACTATCACTAGCAACAACAGGCGACTGCGGAAGATGATGCATAACTGCAAATGTCTGTGTTGAACCCCACGGGACAAATCTTTTACGAGCTGAAAGGCGCCGAGCAAGCTGCTCATTATTGTCACTATATCCATTTTGGCATGGAGGTTTGAATGGCTTACGAGCTATTGCTGCTGCATCAGAAACTGAAAGAATACGTGGAATGAGTGGCTGCCTCCTTACAACCAGATTACCCCTGACAGAAACCAGAGAAAATACAAGTGAAGTCAAAGAAGATGATGTTGATGCGAAGTCAGATTAGCTGTCAATTGTTTATTTCCTGAGCAAATTGCACTACCGACTTAAACCACAAACTTCTCAGTCAGACCTCATGCATCATTGCCACCCCACCCGTCAAACAATCTAATAATATAATAATGAATAATGAAAGTAATAAATGGCCTATGGTATAGTACAATTATACGAACATGCAGTCAGTAACTTAAGTTAACATTTTGTCTCATATTTCTTTCATGTTGACAATTGTCTCATAACATTGCAGAAACTCTTGGGGTTACATGCTATCTGTATCGAGCCCTTATTCATAATATTTCTGGAAATGTTAGATAACTTGTCACACTTGTTTGACATTCTTATTATCATAAAACACATCATTTATAGTAATTAGTAAACAAAATGCCTTCAGTTAGACAGGGCTTAAACCGATTAATTGGCATTCAAGGCTTCGGACACTGGATATTTTAGAACAGATTCCTTCAGGAATTGAAGCCATCAAGGCCTTGTTTACTTCCAAAAAATTTTGCAAAATAGGAATAGTAGCACTTTCGTTTGTATTTGACAAATATTGTCCAATTATGGACTAACTAGGCTCAAAAGATTCGTCTCGTCAATTCCGTCC
>Ga0182004_10000769_pt1 | contig 21220 bp, 15 predicted proteins | sample Sormic07211540_1_FD_120479 | JGI IMG/M metagenome (GOLD analysis project Ga0182004, IMG submission 120479) | Endophyte microbial communities from Sorghum bicolor roots, Mead, Nebraska, USA - 072115-40_1 MetaG | ecosystem: Host-associated > Plants > Roots > Unclassified | place: USA: Nebraska...
ATCGTTTCTATACTTGAACTCTTATAATTTGGTTGGTTCTGTGACAGGGTTAAGAGATTAGCTACCTCGGGCGAAAGGGTAAATCATGACTCATGGGTAAAGATGTACAACCTCTGCAGAGTGTTAAAACTAGTATACTCGCCGAGCTCATGGTCAGGAGCGACCTTGGGGACATCTACATTAAGATGATGAGCTTATTATGTTATTATGTTCATTTGATTATCGTTTATGCTATGAATTAATTATGCTTACACTTGATCATGTGATTAATGGATCATTTATGCTATCTTGACATTTGCTATTTAATTATGAACATGCTATCCACTATTAAAAGCTAAATGCAGTCAAACCAGTGTCAGCTTTTTGAGCCTCATGAACCCCTGGTTATACTTGTTGAGTACGATATGTGTTCACTCTTGCAATTTCCCAACACCTCAGGTTATATTAATGATGATGATTGGAATGAGGACTACAGTTATGAGTACTAGGTTTGGAGTCAACCAGTCAACAGTGTCCTTATGTGGAGCTTCCGTCGAGAGCGTTGTTTAATATTATTATCATTTTTGTGTAAGACTATGTGATTTATTATGTTCCGCTATGTAATAAACACTGCAAAGGTACATTTGAGATTTGTCTACTTATGTGTGCAACTATTCCTAGGGCACATATGAGTCTTTCATGCATCCTATTTTGTTCTTAAAATATAGGTGTGACAAGTACTCAGAGGAAAGGCAACTAGAAGGAAGACTTACTAGAAGACAAGCATCCACTGAGGCGCTCCTGGAAGAAGACTCCCGACAAGCCAGGACTCCTCCTCGGGGAACTCCTCACTCTCTTCCCTCTATTCTCATACTTAGCTAAGAGTAGCTATTCCTAAGATACATCATGCTTAACTAGGCTCTCTAAGGGGGTATTTATAGGGGAGAGATGGAGTAGGGGCTACGGCCAGCGCCATGTCAGCAATCCGCGTGACCTCCAGCAAGCACTATTGGATAAACCGACCTTGGAACCGCAATATGGTCAACGGTTGGGGACTTCCATCACATGTTTATCATGGGGACGTCAATGGGAGTGAACCGACTTTAGGTGGGCCCACATCATAGGTCAGTCGACCTGCCACTGGATGACAGTGGGTCCCACTGACCTTCTGGAGGGTCCTTAGGTCGGTGGGAGGCTGGGCCAGGTGGCATGACCCAATTGGTCAGTCAGCCGACCAACCTTTGGGCCCCTAGCCCACTACTGGCCTCCTGGTGGTGTCCCCACTTGTCATGTGAAGTGTTGTCCAAAGTTGAGTCTAGTTGCACACTTGCTTGCTTCCATGTGGGTCCAAGGATCCATGTGCTAAGTTTTTGAACCGTTGAGGGCAAGCACACTTGGATCCAAGGGTTGGGATTGACTCCTTGGAGTATGCCATGGCTCATGCCATGGAGGGGAGCCCTTGGTGGGCCCAAACCACGGTTGGCCGATCGAGATTATGGGGCCCACAGGGCTCATTTCCTTCTTCCCTGCATTGAACATGCTAAGAGTACAAGTGGAACTTCATTAGTGATAAATATGTTCATGTGATGTTTATGTTCCTTCAACTGAGGACTGTTGATCGGCTTTTGAGTATATAGAACTAGGTCTTATTTCCCGTCAACAGTTGCATGGTAGGCTGAGACTGGTTTTGGCCTTGGTGCTGGGTGGAAGGCTTGCCCTGTTGCTGCATAGGGCCCTTCCCCTTGTTCTTTGAAGGAGAATGGTAAATCTTTTTCTTGTACGATACTCTAGACTTATCTCCCGAGTGAAGTGCTCACCGATATTTGTGTACTTGCGGATTATTTCTCTTTGATTCTTTTGTGTGCGTAACTAATATCAACAGTCATCCCTGTCACCTAGAGAGTGAGAGTGTGGTGACATATGTGTGATGATATGGGGGGAATGAGTGGATGAGATGGGTTAAAAATTGATGAACCATTATAAAATATTTATGAAGTTGCATAGGAAAAACTATAGAGATAAATAGGTCTTTTGCTCTACCCTTGAAACCACCTACCACAATGCAAACACAAAGCATAGTTGTGGGCTAGTGGCCAGTACAAATCATACTGAAAGGTATTTGGTAGGTTTGCATGTCATTTGCAACAACGACAATAGAAATTGGAAGGATTAGATGGTCTCATTCCTACACTCAAGTTTGTCTGAGGAGATGAAGTCTACGCCTACTAACACTCTGCGCCTGTCTGGTTGGTTGCCCGTGAAGGAGGAGCATTGACCCGCCTACACAATATGTCTTAATGTTGTTTTGTGTGCATTTCCTCTAGTATAACATTCTACATAGGTGTGTTAATGAGTCTTGTATACCTTGTAAACTTGTAATTCTATGATGTTTGAATTGTGCTATCAATTGAATAATGATAATGTGATAGCTTGGACTTCCTAGACTATAACGTTATATGTAACCTATGGGTTTCCCTTCAAGGAAATCATGGATCATTTTGGAGCAATATGAATAAAATTATTGATGTTAATCTCTCTTTGAGAAGGTATTTCAAGGTAGGGCGTGGAAGACAATGGTGGAAGGCTCAGGCACGAATTTCCTTAGCTTGCATGCTCGAGAGAAGGAAGGATGATGGACTTAGTGGGGTTAGTGGCTAGATTCTGTAGGGCTGGCAGCGGGGTGAATAGCAGTGCTAGCTGCCATGAGCCTCTTAGCTCAGCCATCATGGAGCACAGAATAGAAGATAGATAGAAAGATGAGGAAGAAGACAAAATGGAGGGTGAAAGAGATATGCCATACCCTTGTCTCTCTCATCCAATACTGGATAAATAATTCTTTAATGACTAAAGTGTCCATCAGTAAAGATTTATACTTTCATAATAGTACGTACTAGGCAAATTTAGTAGTCGATGCTATCAGCAAATACCAATAAGAATATTGTCCCTAATCAATTTTTAGATAAAATTATCATGTAGTTAGTGTTGTAAAACAGTTATACATATAGCTATTGTGTGCAAACTTCTTCATTTGCACTCAAATGACAATATCATGTATTCATATATCCACTATGTGCCACTTTTAAATATGCAAAAACTATCATTTTACTTGGAAAATTAAACTACATAGTAAAAAAATAATTCATGAACCTTTACAATAACTTCCACTAATCCATATAAATACATATATGCTTATGTTCTTCATGGCATTCCTTGTGTCCCCAAAGTATTTAGGAAGGCATCTGCCATCTCTGCAGGTTTTCCACTTGCTAGGAATCTCATGCAGATTGGAGGCTCCACATTGAAGAAGCCTAATACTGATGATGGTAAATACCATATTCCATCTCCACATACTAAGCCTGCTGCAACCGCTGATGACAATAATTCTGCACTTTGTCGATTTACCTTGGTCCAGATTATTAACAATATTGAACCTAGAGCAAAATCAATGGTGAAGGTAGGTCCAACAAGGAATGGTAGTGCTATTGCTGTCATACACGGGATGTAATGTTGCACTTTCCAACCTTTTCGCTGCGACACCAATCTAATTGATTCGATAGCTATTGTTACAAAGATGGTGATGAAACAAAACGTGAAACAATGTTTAGGTAGCTCATTTACTCCTCCGGTACTAAGCAAGGCAATGCCACGATACACTGCTGCGGAGGGGCATGGGTATACTGAATTCTTTGTTCCAAGGGGGGCAGATTTTTTCGCATGTGCTTTAAAGAAAAGATAGATGAGTGGGTTGATAATAGAAGCAATTAGTACACCATACATATGCCCTGCAACAACAACTCTTGGAGAAGTTAGTGTCATATAACCTGTTTTGAGGTCTTGCATTGCTTGACAAGAAACATTAAGAGATATCAATGCTAGACCACAAGCTGCAAGGCTAGCAATAATTGCACCAGGTTTGGCGATCCATGCTGCTATAATGAAAAGCACGACCTTGCAATAAGTTGGTGAAACTGTCCAATCTGTGAGTCCTGTGACATATGTATTGCTGAAGAAGAACACTGGAAAAATGGTGATGAATAATGTGGCTACGTGATAGAACTTAATTTGATGGAAGATCCAAGGGGCAATAACTGAACATATTATCCCAAATGCAATGTATCCAACTACTCCTCCAATAACAGGGATATGATTACCAAGAAAAATCTCAAGCCTTTTACGATCATCATAGCTAAGACTAGGGTGTTTCAAGATATACTTAGACATCCCTGAATCATTTTCTTGCCTTTTTTTGTAAAAGTCAGTTAACAATACTGTCATGAGTGTAATGAAGTTGTAAATTCCCTCGGTGACAACCATAGTTAAGCCCATGAAAACCTGCGATAAAAAGAGTTAGTCTGGCTTTGCCATGAAATTATTACCAAATGAATCATGACATAATTAATAAAATTTGGTACAATTTATAATGTGTGCATTACCTAGATTTTACAATAAATTCCCTAATGTGTAAAACAATTGATAACATCCACGCCTTGCTCTTACCTAGCATACACCAGAAGTCTAGGTTTGATATATATGTAACCACACATATACGAAACAATGTACTCATTTTTCAATTTTTGTTTACCTAATTATCGTAGTCCCACTAATTTTTTTCTTTTGATTGCATCAATTTCTTGTTGGAAAAATGGTGTTGATTGAGGAAATTTATGAAATATGCAATCCTTTGAGAACTACATATAAATGTGTGTAAGTGAAGTGATTTGGAGTAATCTCTTATTTTGACACAGTAAAAGAGTGTGCCCTCTTCCATTTTATGTGAAAGCCCTAGAGTAACTAAAGCACATATATATCCTCCAAGCTACTGAACCCAACAACCACAAGACTTAAATGGGGCTTTGGTAACTGAAATAAGAAATTAATGGGACTCCCAATGTTCCATGATTCTATTTTCTCGGAATCATTTTCAATGAATATTCAATTATTTGGCATAGATGTTTTATTTATTCTAGGGTTACCAAGAATGCATGATCTATCTAGGTTTAGCATGGAAACATGCATGAAACAACAATTCCATGTCTTAAAGTTGGGACTGCCACTTGTGATAAATATGTTAATTTCTAGTCGGGCTCCTCATGAGTGAGCAATGTTAGCTCATCATCATTGAACTTGAAATTGTGATATGGATTCCATGTCCATGGTAGGTCCTAGCTAGAGATAAATAGATTTCTAGGGTATTCCAATCCATGAAAGGATGGTTAGGTTCTTTGGGGATGAACTTCTCCACCCAGGTTCAAGTCCACAACTTGGCCCATATATGTTCGTATTTTCATATATCTATTGGAAGACTTATCAATGCTATTCTTTTGATGGTAGGTAAAGTGATCAACAGTGATGCTGTTGGTGGTTTCATGAACTTTGATATTCTTTGGCTTACTCATCCAAAGGTGCTCATGCAGAGGTTAGCATAGATGAGTGTGCATTTCCATAGGAATATCTATGTCTATATTATTTAATTCACCAAAAAATGAAGACTAATACTATAAAAAACATAAAAGGAAAATAATGTATTGATTGAGTTCATTTAAAGCCGACATAAGTTTTAAAAGATAGTATGGACAAACTGACAGAGCCACAAATTAGTGCTTCATTGTTTTTCTACACATTAGTCTAGTTTTGGACTGTGACATATATAAGGTCTTCAAAGTAGTAGACTATGTGGACCTTCATATCACATTTGACATGGCATATGATTCTTCATATTAAAACTTCAAATGTGATCAGACTCCACTGTAACTACTTGGATGGATGAACATAGAGTTCCAACAACAAATCTTTCTTACCTAGGCACAAAACAAGGGGATCAATTACGACTATCACAAAGTCAATTTTAGTAGACTTTGGCTTTTATTTCCAACAAGTGGGCTTTTTGATATACCACCTCTTGAAGCCTTAGGGACAACAGCCAAAGTCCACCTTTGAAAAAATAATTTCTATAGGTAGTATACGTAGAAGGCGTACCTCTTAAAATAGGTCCATTTTAGAGGTTGCCTTCATAACAAGCCCACCACTAGGGTAGAGGCCAAGCCCATTTACTACACCATAAATATACAACTCGCTCCCTATGACTGATGGAGCTAGGATTTAGGCACATCATATGTGACGTGTTCAATGACTACCTCCATGATAGCATGCTACACAACACAACCAATATGCATTGCCTACTAATCCATATCCTCAACTTGGGGCTATAACCCCAATTGTCAATTTGAGGGTATGAATAGCTCAAGGAAGACTTGCATGAGTCGAGGCTCCTTGCTAGCACCTCTAGCCACAAAGGTGCTAAGTGATATACTTGGTGATTAACATAGGTGCCTTGTAGAGTGCTTAGCTAAGTTAGACAACAACTTTAGCTCTTGCTCTAGTTTAGGCCTAATGCTTAGTAAGGTTTACACATGTCTTGCTATTAGGTGCTGGTGGTCATTGTTGTTGTTCATCGGAGGGCTTGTAGTCGTTTGAGACTACACCGACCACATTTGTGGTGTGGCCGCTACCATTTTACTAGAGGGAACGAGGCCTGCGGCAAGTTTGTTGGAAGCTCAATAGTGAAGACGGCAGGGAGCAGTTCAGGAAAGGCCATCTTGAAGACCCACTACCATGTGTGGAAGTCCTAGGGGATATCGATGATGTTACCCAACTAGGATCTTGGCTCTTGCTAGGGAATCCATGTTAGGATGTCCAACATGGACTAGGGGAAAGAAAGAACTTCTCGATACTTTGGCAAGCGGAGTCATCGATGAAACTTTGCTTCTCTATCACCCTTTTACTTTTTGCGTTTATATTATGTATCCTAGTTGTATGATTACTTTCCTAGATTAGTTTGATAGAGTTGATAGGATTGGAACCTATGGTGCATAATTCTTTTGCGGTAGATAGCATAGAACACACCTAGCATAATATTAGTTGCACATCTAGAGAAATTATTTATTACATAGGTTTTGACTAGGTTGAAATTAGAGGCCTTAGTTAGAAGAGGTTTATAAATTGGCTAATCCACGCCATGTTAGGTGTAATGGTACCATCATGTGACAAATGAACATGTCACATGAAATGTTGTTTATTTTGGCATTAACCTCTTAGCACATTAAATTATATAATTTTATATTTAAATGTTCATAACCATTAGCATGGTCATGGCTACTGTAGTTAAAATAGTGTTGTTTTTTATTTTCCAATGAACCTTAGTTTGGCCCCTTATTTACCTAAATACTCATTGAATGAAAATTAATATGGTATAAAATTAAAAGACTCATGACCCTCGCCTCTGATGTCTAGCATTTTGCGCTTGTATGTGTACTACTCCAAAATACATTTTGTATTTTAAAAAAATGTAAAGTGGCAAATGGTTCAACGAGATTTTTTAACATGTGCCAAAAAAACTATACATCACTTAGTTAGATGATTAGAGACCATAGATGCATAGAGCTCCTCGAACGTAGTCCATTTTACTACTCGTATGCACTGTTCAGAGTTTAGATTATAAAGATATAGCTATCAGAAGATGCAAGATTGGAGAAAAATATGAACAATAACATGTGGTTACTATACAAAACCAAATCCACTTCAATCCCTTGAGCCAGCACCACCCTGTATTCACATGTGAAGAGAGGAGAGATGAGAGGGAGGGCTTGACCATCCTTCACCACCGTATCTGTTCATCATCTAAAATTGGATGGTCATTTTCTTCTTTTCCATTTGCCCCACAATTGTGTGCCTCTCATTATTGTTTTTGATAGCGATGTTATGCGTGGAGTAGATCATGTTGACAGAGGTGTAATGCTGGCAATTGCCACACAGAAGAAGGGGGCAAAAATAGGAGATAAATCATTGAGGATCCTTGTGGTACTTGTTGTTAGGGGGTAATATCTCACTTTTTCCCACTATTTTGATGTGAAATCCATGCTAGGTTTTAGCGTATTCATTGATTAATCAACAGGGTTAGGGTTCTTATCGTGATTAAACTCCACTATTTTTTTCAAATTGTGCTGTTCTAGTTTATGTTGGTGTTTTTGCTACTATGTGCTAAAAAATCATAGAAAAATTATACTCAAGTTGTTGACTTTAATAGATGTCTTTCGACGTAGACATCAACTGAGCCCTTTTTAGTTTGGATTGTATTGTTCTTGTTTGTTGATGTAGTTATGTTGTCAAAATTCTCGACAGTAGTAGATGCATATAGTTTTATGATATCTTAAGTACATAGTCTCATGTATAAATATATTCTATTTATGATAATTTACTTAATAATTTACAATAAGGTGAATACATATTTACGATACTTGTGTAACTATAACCTATGGACATATTTACAATAACATTATAGTAAACCACTTAGTAAGTGGTTACTATTGTCTTGTAAATAAGCTTAGTAATCATTGTAACTCAAAGTGGCTAAAGAATAAGTTATTCTATAGCCAATTGTAGAAAAGTAGTATATGCATTGCATTGCATTTGCACTCTTTGAGGTTCATTTGTATTGAAGTTATATATTGGCATGAAGTGGATTCGAGAAGTATTCTTTTTATTTATATGGGGAATATTGTTTTATTTATTTATGGGGGTAGTTTGTTTATTGTCGCTTTATTTCTTATCGATATTTTATTGGATAAATATTCTTATCATGAACCTTATTTATTATGACATGTATTCTTCTATGTTTAAATCGATGTCTAATGAACTTATAGTTTTACATGTTTAGGCAGTTTGCTTGCTAAGATTTATTCTCACCTTCATTATCTTTCTAGATGCCTGATTTGGACGTTTTGCTTGAATGGATGGGATTAGCAGCACATTCACTGTTTCACCCAGTTCTACAGTTAATAATGTTGTTTATGACTTGTTGTAATAAAGTTTGTTTATCAGTCATAGTGATCATTCGTGGTTTAATTGAAATGAGTGATGGAACTATCTTAATCTTAGTTTGTTCTTAGTGTTGCTTCTGTCTTTTACTTTGATGTTGGGTGTTTGTTGCCGAATTTGACACTTTGGTGTGAGGGAAGGGATGTTAGCGTCATCCTGGATTTTTATGGCACATAGGGTGTAATAATTTTGTTGCCACCCTTTAGCATATGATATTTATATGATCCTTTAATATGCTAGACAAACTAACGTTACTTGTATTAAGCAGTACCCAATTTTCAATTATTTCTTTGTGATAAAAATAGCTCGCATGACCAAAAGAGTGGAAAAGTATGTCTTATTTCGTGGTTCTAATATCATATTTCTATATAACTTTTTATGTGATTTAAATAAACCATTATGTTTGGACTAGAAGGAATGACGTTATCAGTTGCTTGCATTGAAATCAAATTGCTGGTATGTTAATGAAAATAATTTGAGCAGTTATGACCATCAAACACAAAGAAAACCTAGATCTAGGAAAAGATAAAGAAATTTTGTAATTAGAATATTAGAAATTGGACCTATGGTACAGTTATTCCATAATCTGATTAAAACATGATATATTAACCTTAATGTTGTGGAGTTGTGGATGCATAACCCCATCATAATGAAAGAAAGAATGGCCACATAGCAAAGGCCTGAATTTACCTCTTCTTATCTAAAAATAAATGAATATATGGTTGTGTGGCAGTTTAGATGATGTTGAAGTAGTTTATGTATCGAACATTAGTTTCTTAGAAATAGGATTTTTTTACTGTGGACTATGCCAATATTGTTAAAAAATAGTTAAAAATAAAATGGGGACCGGTATAGTTTGATAGACAACTGAGCCTTGTGTGTTTGATGAACAAAGCATTCTATAAAATAAATTAACATATATGTGCATTATTCAAGGGTACCTTGTATCCGTTAATTCCATTCAAAGATGATGGATTTTCAGTGTAATACCACTCCCCTCTTTTACTTTGAAGGTAAGGATATATGATTCCTCCAGAGATGAGGCCCCCAAAAACCAACCCAAAGTTTACAACATGTGGAACAATCATACCAAGACCAACCCATGACGCAGAGAAATCGAAATAGAATCTGTAAATGTAAAACACATGTTAGTACTTTCTAGAATATTCTTGTAACTATTGAATGTTTATGCTACAACTATGATGAAAGGAAACCTTCTTGTGGTCTCATATGTAGTTACAACCCTATATATAATATATATATATATAGACTAACATTTGGTTTATACGTATATGTTATAGCTGACCATTCCACTGGAAATGGAATGGAAAGTGAGTATGTTAAATGTGTGGTGTATGTGAAGAGAAAACTACTGCCTCCATGCCATACTAAATAAGTTTGTAAGGTTTAAAATTTGTCTCCAAAAAATTAACATTCTATACAAACATGGAACATTATTGTCTCCTAATGCCGAAGCAAATTGTGGGTGTATGTTGATGACAACTGCCAAATTCAAGAGATATCTTCTAGGCAAAGAAAAGTGATGACGGTACATGTGTGTTTTGCCAAGGTCCTTGATCTGTCTGAACTTATTTAGAAACTTATTTAAAATGGGACAAAGGGAGTACTATTTATATGTCTATCTGGAAGTAATACAATGGTATGTTAAAGCTTTTATCTTTCTATGTTTTTAAACAATTTGATCTGGAATGTTATAGTATTTTGGATCAGCAGATTCAAAGTGATAAAATAAGTGAACATTGGAAAGCTTCCATGTACTAGTGGTAGAACCAACTACACAAAGCGTGGAAAGAAACTAGAAGAAAAGTGTAGCTTTTATTATAAAAATGCATTTCTACGGCATGTCATTTGCAGGGATAAAAATAATTGCAAAAGTCGGATATGATATTTACTATATAAAGACATTTCCCAGTTGATTAGAAACTCACCATACTTCATTCGGTAAGAACATTAATAAAGTACTAAAACAAATTATAAAAATCAGAAGTTGAAATACAGTAATGACCAGAAATGTCTATAAAGGATATTACTATTCTGGAGTGGGCCCTAGTAAATGGAATGTTTCTTCCTCGCTTTAAGCGCCTAGTCATTGGATAGGTCAAAATATATTAAATTATAAATGTTTTCATATCCAACTGGAGCCAAGGGATTGTGGATGCCTCTAATGTTATGATCAAAGGTATATCTTCATTGATAGTTAAAAGGAACTGTCGCAAAAATTTATCTCTAGATTTGATTTTATTGATGTAAACTAGCAAATGTGAAATAATATGATTGACCCTTGATGAATGGTTGGTGAATCTAGATCGGTGTAAGTTTATTTAGTTGATTCATTCTCTTGTATTATATAATCATCACATGTGCTTTTCATGTTGGACCTACTACCCATTATTAACCTGTCAAGAAGTAGTAGACACATGTTTCTTCCAAGTGTTAAATCATATATGTGTGGATCCATGCTTTATGGTAAATTTATTATTATGGACACGGACCTTTGCCTCAATCGTGAATAAACCCAAGACAATATAGTGTAAGAAACAAACAAAAGGCTGCCATTGATATTTCATGGAGTAAAAATCCAATTAGCCAGTGCCCCTGTTCTAAAAAGTGCCTTTCTATAACATAAAAACACTTTTGATATTATGAAAAATTCAAATTTACTTTTGTTGAAAATTTGTATCTACTCTTTCTTGTGGTTCCAGATTTTTATTCTAAATACTTAAAAATATGGAAATTCAAAAGAACATTTGATGCGATGGAGTTCGATTATAGCTATTTTGTTATTGTAGACTTATAAAATTATATACCTACATAACTTTCTAGAAAATAATATTTGAAGAAATTCTAAAAAAACTAAGGTAATGTCATGTTTAAAATATTGTATCTTGTTTGAAGAATTTATGTTTTGTTCTAGTAATGGATAATGTAAGGGTGTATGTGGGAAACAATGGTTAGTACATCTTTAAGACAGACTAAGGGAGAACACAAAAGACGCATGTGTTCTCATTTTAATTAATAATTAGTCTCTGTCATCAACATGTTGAATGGTGATTGGCTAATCGGAAGTAACATTATAATACCTACCAAATTTATGCAACTATTTAACACAAAAACTGTTTTCCCTAATGCCTTATATTTGAGTAGGTTTTTGAATATTTGAATGCCCTATATTACAAGACAAAGAGAGTACTCCTTATTTATATAATCATAGAAGGAAAGTTCCAAGTCAAAGGAGCACAGTTTCAAATTATGCTCTATGGTTATCTTTCTATACAAAGGTCCATTTGTGAATGTGCGGAAAATATCTTTTTCTGGAAGAGATGGGGGGAGTTTCTGAATAGAAATGACCAATATTTGTGATATTGTGCACGCGACTACAAAAAAAATGTGTAGGACATAAGCTGAATAAATTCCCCACCTATGCTTATAAAGTTCTAGGCCAAATGTTGGGAAGACCTGAAATCCGCAACTATCACCTCCAGTATAGAACCATTGGAAAACAGACCAAGAAATGCTTCCGAGAAATGCTTTCAGTAAAGCACGAACCTGCAACCTGAACAAATGTTAGTGCAAATATCCCAAAGAACATATAAATTGTGTCACTTACATTTTCAGTCAGCAAGGCTAAACTTTACTTTGCTACAAATGCCCCTTGTGGTGTGTGGAAACAATTTATAAGGTGAGCCACAACTGAGCCGGTTGGAAATAGCAGTCTGTAATCAAGGATCATGACCTACAGTGAGAAGAAAAACAGTAAGTGGAGTGCCATTATGTGCACAAGTAAAAAACTAATTTCCAAAGTTCCATTATTACATATAAATAATTATTTTTATTAAATATGCTTAAATGCTGAAAATAATATTTGGTTGATAATTATCACATATTTCTATATTTGCTAGGATTCTTATATTGGCTACATTGATAAGCCTCTACAAATATGGACCATATAGGCCCATGATTTGATAATACTATTGACTGCATTTAATTGGCAATTAGTAACCTCAGGAGGCTAATCATCAAACGCTAAACGCTAAGGAGCTAGACATAAGCACATCTCTGGTTCGTTACCTCAAGTAGTCGATGGTGATATAATTAGTTTCAAGTATGCTGATGACACTTCACAGTTTTCAAATGATGACATTTAAAGGACAAAGAATCTGAAATGGTTACTTATTTTTTATTAGCATGACTGGTATGAAAAACAATTATGACAAAAGTGATTTGCTTAGTAATTGGCTTTGAATAGGATAGGGCAAATGAGTTTGCTAAAATCTTTTGCTGCATGAGATTGGAGTTTTCCCATAAAACATTTAGGTGTCAACTTACACTTCTCATAATTGAAAAGAGAAGATTTGCAACCTGTGGTTGATAAGGTGATTAGAAGAATTGCTGGTTCGAAGGGCAGGTTACTGTCTTATGCAGGTAGGTTGACCCTCCTTAAGGCTTGTTTAGCTAGCATTCCCATTTACTTCTTGTCTATCATTAAGTTTCCTAGATCTGAAGATGATTAACTCTCAGATATCATTTCTGTTCGAATATGATAAACTTAAGTATCATTTGTCCAATTAGCAGCTAGTATCTCCAAACAAAGTGGTAGGGGGGCTTTGGGATCCCTGATCGAAGAAGTCTAAACCTTTTACTTTTGAGGACTTGATTTTTAGATACCATTTAAACTGTAGTTCTATTTCGACAAAAATTGTGGGCAATAAATACATGATGAATATTCCTAATATGTTTTGTTGCCCAAATTCTTTTAGTTCACCTTTTTGAAAATCGGTTTTCTGGACTTCAATGGCTGCTTTGATGGGTATTACAAGGAAGGTTGGTAATGGTAGGAGGATTCATTTCTAGGGGGGTCACTGGTTTGATAAATCTAGCTTAGCCTCTCAATTTTGGCCTTGGTATGTGACTAGGTTCCTGTATGTGACCAATGAACATAAGGTAAATTCGTTAGTGAGGTTTGGGATGGGGAGGTTTCTAAACTTTCTTTCAGAAGGTCTGTCTTAGAAAGACATGCATTTATGGTATGAGCTTTCGCAGGTGGTTGAGAGTATAAGTCTTGATAACACCCTAAAATTTGCATGTTTTCAAACTAGGAGAATTTGATTTATCTATGTATTTTTGTGAGCACTGAATTTAGAGAAGTAATAATTTTTAATAATTTAAAATCAACTATAAGGCCTAGCTACGTGTATGTGCATCCATGCTGCTGCATATTAATTTTGTACTATGTGGTTTGATTCAAAACTCAAAAGGATTTCAAAAATCTATTTGAATTTGTGTTCAAATACAAATAAAAAGCAGAAAATAAAATTTATTCTTTTCTTCACACCCTCCCTCGCTTATGGCCCGAACGGCCTAGCCCCGCTCCTCCCGTGGACTGCCTTGCTCTCCTCTCACCGCAGGCCCAGCTCGAGCTCCATCCCAAGCTGGCCTGCTCGCTCATCCTCTCCATCGCTCATGGGGCGCCCAGCAACAAGATGGCCATGGTCCCCGTATATCCTTGGCTGACATCTGGGCCCCGTGCCCTGTGTCGTTGCCACCCTGACCTCACTGGTGAGACCCTGTCCCCATCTCCTACCTTGAGCCAATTTCGGACTATACTCTGTCCCGAGCAGGACACCAGCCACCATGTGATTTCTCGCGTATGTCGTGCCTTCCACACATACACCCCTATATAAGAAAGCCTCAAGTCTGACATTGCATCCCTATACCAACCCTAGCGTAGCGCCATCTCCACCTGGGCTCGCAACCCATCAAAACCCTAGCAACCGAGGCCGTGAGCTTGATTCATCGATTCTGTCATCTCTTTGCCTCCGTAAGCTCTCTATCGAGCTTCGCATCGTCCCCATGAAGTCACTGAGCCTCTTCTTCCCCTTTTTCCTGCTCTGGTTCACTCACTTTACCTCGGTGAAGTCTCGCAGGAACTCTGCTGCTGCCATCCCGAGCCGACATTCATCATCGAGCTTTCCCCGACCTCGAATAGGTCCTAGATGAGTTTGCGCGTGCTGCCTCTACCTCCCCATGTTTTTATTTTTGGCTAGCGATGTTGTGGTTCACCGTATCGATGAACTTTAGTGAGGTCACTGATTCTTCGACCATGGTGCTGCCCTGTGCTCATCGTCGGCCACCCATGCCCCCTCCCCGTCTAATTTGCACCATCTAATCTCGATCCAATGGCCACAAGCGGCCAATACTCCTTCGGCCACCCTTTTTGCTAAAAAGCCCCTACTCTTTTTGAGTATAGAACCCGTAGTCCTTGCTGTGTTTTAAAAATACATTTTCTTTTTCTGGACATTAAAGTTTAGTTATTTAGATTCAAAATACTCTTTCTTTATTCAAAGTTTTCCCACCAGATTTGTTTTGGTCATAAAACATCATTTTAACTTCGATTTGACCCATTTAAATTGTGTTATATTCGTATTTACGTAATCTACATCATAATACTATTGTTATACATGTTTACAACTTTTAAATTTTGAGCTTAGATTTAATCTATTATTTTACTATAGTAAATTTTGTTTAAGTCATAACTTCTTCGTTATAGTTCCATTTTTATGATCTTCATGCTTGTGTGATCATAGTGAGACGTAGTTTCATTTTACAAACTTTTCATCTTGATTTTATATTTTTGGTGTGCTGTTCTAATTATAGACTTGTTTCCTTTCTATGATTGTCTCTAGATGATTATTGTTGATGTGATGACCGACTATAGACGGTGAGCAATTTGCGTGTGATCAAGAGTTCATCTACAAATAGGATCAACAAGAGCAGAGTGATCAAGGAATGTATAGCATGGGACTATTCATATTTTCCTAATAACTTTAGTACAGTTAATTCATATTGCATGTGTCATCTTGTTAAGGATTTTGTAATCTTGATCTTATACCTTGTCACTTACAGATTTTACATTGGTTAGCTATTGCTAGCGCTTCACTTAGACAATGATCTTGTAATTTGACTATTGGAATATGCAATAAACAATAAAATATGACTTTTAAGCAATTTTGGTAAAGAGGGCTAGAGCATTGGGCTATTTATATGGTGCTTAGGTTCTCTCGATAAGGACCTATTTGTAAGTGAACATCCAGGACTTACAGTATAACTATGAGGGCTACATGGCTCCGGCATTAGTTATATAAGTGGACCTTTTATAGCTTGTTAGTGGTTACCTTGATGACACAATAGGGGCTTGACGAATCAGGAATAGTGCAGCCTCTGTCCTATGTGTATAGGCCACGTGTCATTGTGCCATTTGGAAGGGGAGCTGTACATATGTTTGCTAATTGGCAAACTAGTGGCCCCAACTTGTTAGACAACCTTGAAAAAGCTTCATAGTGAACCCTGTCCGCTCACCTTGGATGTGCTTTGGGGTGTAGCTACCACAGGAATATGGGAATCACGACTCACAGTGAAAGAATATAACCTCTGTAGAGTGTAAAAATGATATAAGAACCGTGCTCATGGTCACGAGCGGCCATGGAACCCTTATGGAATAGATGATCACTAATGACTATTATTATTGTTATTATGTTGTTTATGCTATTCTTTACTCACTTTACCAAATTATGAGCCTCATGAACCCCACGTGATAACTAAATTAGGTGCTCAAATTGTGATAACTAAAAGCTGCATGCAGTAAACTAGTGTCTTGCCTTTTGAGCCTCATGAACCCCATGTTACACTTGTTATTTACAAGATGTACTTATTATTGTTTATTTCATTATTTGGATAAAATCATAGATGGGTAACAAATAACACGGCTAATGACTATTACAACTACTTCCGTGAGGAATTCTATGTATCTGTGATATGGAGCTTCCATGAGAGAGTTATCTTTATATTTCCGCTATATTTGTGTAAAGACTCTGTGAATTATTTTGTAGTTGTGATGATACTTCTTATAATTTGTTCGCTTATCTGTGATTGATCTCTGGACGCGCATAAGATATTGAATTTAATTTATCTTTAAAAATTGGGTGTGACAGTCTCCTGAATCAACAGGATCAGATTATCTTCAGCTTTAGCTCCAATGATAAACTTTTGGGCAAGTCCCTAATGCTGTGATTAATCATCAAGGTATTATGCTTGTCTATGTGCATGCTTTTTGGAAGCTCCAAGAGTGCTGATCTTTTTGTGGCTGTAAGCTAATAACAGGTTGCTATCAATAGATAATTTGCAAAGCGTAGAGAGGTCATGGATTAGTCTTGTTTGTTCTATAAAGAAAACAAGAGAGATGTTCATTTGTTCTTTGATTGCTGTGTAGCTAATAGAGACTAATATTTTTTATGTGTTACATCTAAATGATGGCTGTGATTTTGAGCTTATTTTCTCGTTGGATTGTGAATAAGAAGCATGCAAACTTTAATACTATTATTTCTTCAGTACTCTGGTGTTCTGGATACTATGGAACAAAATGTGTTTTTCTGGGCGAGACCACCGGGGAGAAAAGTTTATTGTGATGCATTGCCAGGATGCTAAGAAGACGGATGATAATGTTACTTCAAGCTGATGTCGGAAAATTGGAAGGAATCGTTTGTGCAACATCTGGAGAAGTACATGGATCAAACCCTAAGAATCGACTAGAAGGCCCCAGGGATGACGCATGATTCAGTGGGGGAGAGATAGATGGACTCGCGTTTTGTAGGGAGCTCCACCGTTGTGACTTATTCAATGGTTGAAGCTGTATGTTTGAGTTGCAATGACAAATCTGTAATGCGATCAGCTTAAGCTATGTCGGGGGCATGCCTAAATGTTCTAGGTATGCTTTATGCACTAGTACACAGACATACTATACAGGCAGTTGAGAACACATTTGTACGGGCGCCGTTTCTCAGTGCCGACTGCGCTGGGGGCACTAAATAAAGCTCGGAAAATTTTTTCTCCAAAAAACATCATAGTAGAAATATAGCATATAATGGAGGATAAATTACCTTTATCATGGGTATCATTGCCATTATTCCCAACATGGCAGTGAAGAAAATTAATAACCCATATCTTCCCATCGGTACATCCTCAATAATGTCTTCTTTGTCTGGATTGTCACTAAGAGATTTTGCTAAGTCAGAAGTCATTGCAACAAGGTACGTTGCAAAACCACCTAGAAAAAAGCGCTGAATTAAAATTTGATCACTTAATTTGAATGGAAAAATAATTGGTATGCAATATATGCAAACAAGTAGACAAACTACAGCATACACACTACGATTCCTGGACACCGTTGATTATTACATACTGATCTACATACGGAGTATTATACACAAACATATATACACTTCTCTTATATTTTAGCTGCCTAGACTTTAAGATTATTTCTGGCCACACTCTTGTACTACCAATTAGTACAAATAAATTATCACTTTTATGATTTGTTATTTGTCTTTGTGTCATAACATATCAATTTTTTTTTGCTGATTAATTATAGAAATAACTGTAAATTGTTAAATTCTCTTTATGCCAACACAAATCAAATTTTGTCTGGTTTGTGGTTTTGTCTCAGAGGTTTTTTTATTTTCGGAACAACATATATGCTCTAAAAGAAAACTAAAATTCAGGTACCCAAAATATAGCAAATCTCCAAACAACATGGAGACCTCTATAATGTTACAATGTTATACATATACTTACTTGCGACTGCCACATTAACACATGTGATGACACTGGTCTGTAAGAAGACATTCTCCTGCCGGGTGAATGGGGCAGCAGCTATACCGCAGCGGCGCAGCAGGGACACGAGCCCCTTGAGGGTGGCGAAGCAGAGGATATTTGAAGGCATGTTGAATGCTCCTACGAGCCCGACGATCATGTAGATCCTTAGTGACACCATAGAAAATATGAATGCATACACCACCGCGACAGCCATGGATCGCAGTGTCACCAGCCCCCAGAAACCAGGATACGGCTGACCCTCGAATGCCCTCTCCACAGAGGGTGCCGACTCTCCAATTGTGGCATCCATGATGAGGCCTGACTGCTGGCTGGAACCGTTGAGCGCAAGCTCTCCTTCTGATATTGCTAGTGTTTCTGATTACTGATAGAGGAAGAAGTGAATTTCTTGACGAGGAGATAGGAGGGGATGCATGGAGTTGGGAGGGTCGAGAGGTCGGGAGGTACTATAGCCAGGCCAAGTGTAAAAATAGAATTTCTAGCAGGCGCTGGTTGGAGGATACCTGGTAAGTGTACATACGAGCACAAGAGGAAGAGTTCAAACACAGAGCAGAGTCACGAGAGGCTGATATAAATTAGATGTCCCCTTTTTCTTTTAATTAGAATAAACATAGAGCTTTATTAAGCCTGTGTTGCAGCCATCCTGGTGAGCAATTAAGTACTCCAAACACCTATATATCACTGGTAGTCCAGTAATTGTGGAGAAAATTCCTGGAATGTAATCGGAAATTAGCCAAATCCCTTGAGTGTCACTGTTTGAAAATTACATTTCCTACCGTGCCCTGCCCTTTTTGCCTGACGGTGATTCACTCACAAACATGTGGATCATGTGACTGAGGCCGCACTGTGAAGAGTAGGGTTAACGAGGTTACCCCTAGGGTTCCTCGGTTGTGTGTTATATAGATGGAAAAAGCCCTCACCGTGGCAGGTTACACAAAACAAGGGATTACATCTTGGTATTTCTAATATATCTCAACTAACACACATTCCCCCAACAAACGTGCTAGACCAAAACTTCTCACACCCCTCCTCAATCTCAGCCACTTCTTAGGTTGAGATCGTTCTTGAACTGCAGAAGTTTCACAACTGGTAGAGCCTTGGTGAATCCGTCGGCCACTTGGTCTCCTGTATGTATGAAACGGATATCCAACAGCTTCTGTGCAACTCGCTCCCGTACAAAGTGAAAATCATCACTACAAGAAATGTGTTGATACATGACGGTTTTCTGGTGACGGTTTGTGAAACCGTCATCGCATACTGAATCTATGACGATCTTGTGACGGTCTGAGAATTAGGTTGTAACTTTGTGACGGTTTAAACTAAGGGTCACTATCTCAACTAACTCAATCTATCTCGAAATTATGGCTCCACACAGAATCTTAGATTTATCTGATCATTTTTGGTGATTATTATTTGCAGCCTAACATTTGGAGTTATTATTATTTGCACTTAGAGTTAAAATTATTTCTCAAAACAAAAGAAAAAGAAAAACTCTAAATTATGTGTTGAGCCCAACGGCTCAAATGCCCGTCGGCATAGCCTGTTCGGCCCACAATTCCCAAATTCCACCAGCGCCGTCACCCACCCTCACGCTTCTAGGGTTTCCTCATCCCAAATTCCCAATCCGCACTCCACTCCACCAGCGCCGTCACCCACCCTCACGTGCGGACGCAGACCACACCTTCCCAACATCGTGGTCGCGGCCTCACAGCTGGCATCGCGCCTGCTCTTCTGGCCTTCCCAGCCACGGCGAGCGTGGCTCCTCCACTCGCAGCACGCCTCCCGACTCCCTCAGGAGGCTAGGTCTGCTCCCCGACTCCTGAAGCCTGCTTCCTCGTCTCCAACTTCGGCCTCCCTGTACTGGCACCGAAGCTCTGACCTAGGACGACGCTGAGGCCTCCAGTGTCTAGCCTTCCTCCACTCACGGCTCCGCAACGCCAGCCGCCGGCCTTCCCGTGACCTCGGTGACCCTAGCAGCCTGCGAGCACAACCCAGATCCACATCAGAGAAGGCCTGATCTGCACTGGGAAGGCTTCGACCTGGTGCCTTCGTCCACAAGCTCGACGCACTACCGGTCGAGGAGACGAGCTCGAATCTGATTGCAACACCAAGGTAGAGTACTACTTCATACAATTCATTTCCACGCTGATTGCATCATGGCCATAGGGGAAAGCAGCGAAGAAGGGGAAAGCGGCAGAGGAGAAGCGGATAGTGATGGCAAGAACAAGAATCCAGCATACGTGCTCGTGCGTTAGTTGCAAGAAGCACAGACAAAAATGACATCCTGCTTCATTCTTCGAGGTTTTGTTTCTATAGACTGGTGTGGATTTATTATCTCAATCTAGTGCTATTTGGTGACTGAGTCCTTGTTCAGATTGAGATGTAGATGACAGACTGGTAGATAATATATGCCGTTGAAGCTGCCTGCAGGCTAAATAAACAAATTTGTACCTTGGGCTACTAGGAATGAAATTTACATGGTTGAAATTGGGCATATCTCATCATATAAGGACAGGATCGGTCTTGGCTGAACATGAAAATTTCTGATCCTTTACAAGAAAAAGCTACATTGATGTTTTTTTATTGTCGATAGTAGTATGGCGAATGGAAAATAAGTATGTATGAATATGGTTTGTTGCAGGGCTGAGGAGATGTGGGAAATCTGAAGGTTATCAAGCCC
>Ga0182004_10000770_pt1 | contig 21215 bp, 10 predicted proteins | sample Sormic07211540_1_FD_120479 | JGI IMG/M metagenome (GOLD analysis project Ga0182004, IMG submission 120479) | Endophyte microbial communities from Sorghum bicolor roots, Mead, Nebraska, USA - 072115-40_1 MetaG | ecosystem: Host-associated > Plants > Roots > Unclassified | place: USA: Nebraska...
AGGATGGCGTTTCAGCTACAATGTATATATAATCCAATAACTTCCATCTTGCACTCGTGGATAGACTTGATTGCATATATCAAACATATCTATATATCTTACCAGTTTTATGGCCCACTTGATGGTTATCAGTCCAAACCTTGCCAAACGTTGTACAGATAGACATCAGGCCGGTACACACACACACACACAAGACTTTGCTTTGATGGTACGCTTGAGCTTCCTATATATATAATGAATATATAAAAGAAGGGCTGACCACGCCACAAGGAGGTACAAATTAAGAGATTTGAACACATGTATGTATCAGGAATCCAAGCATGTGCTATCACAAAGTAGTAGTATAGTACGTAGCAGCCGCAGCAGCAGCAGCAGTTGTGCTACCTAGCAGAGTAGGTAGATTAGATGTACATGATGTTAAATTTGTGCTTTGCTGCGCCAAATCAGGATGGGCTCAAGACTTTAAAATGGTAACCTAGCTTCGTGTTGTGTGTGCTGAGAGATGATGATGGCAGAGGAACAATAATCATATGTATCAGCAATGGAACAAGCAGAGTTAGTACATCGCACTTCTACCTCTTCTTCTTTCAAATGTAGAGTAAATTTAAATTTAATTAGCACTACTATAGAAAAACTTATGCGAGGTGTTTAGAAAATGGCCTCGAAGGCGGCGCATATTTTAACCACCTTGGTTAATGGTTGGAATTAACCGATGCGGTCACTTTTATTAACCGAGACGTCACATTCTACCTCCTTGCAAAATCGATTTACGGACCACCTCCTAAAACCTATTAACAGAGATGGGCCACTTATAAGGTCTGTCTTGGTTAATATTCCCAAGACGCAACAAAAAAGCTCATATCCAATCAACTATCAGATTTATACATATATACAAGAGCAGGGGAGTTAGGGTTCACTCACTTCCCTCACTCAGCACCTAATCGAGCGCCGCTCTCCGCTCTCCCTCACCCGAGAGCCAACACACAAGCACTCCACATTTCACCCTTCACCAAGTGCACCCGAGAGCCCGCTCCACACTCTCCTATGCCTCCCTCTCCCTCTCCATCACCAACAGAGGATTTGGAGGAGCTTGCGAGCGCGGCGAACTGGCAGCCTGGCCGAGGCGGTGGCGCTGGCTCCATCCCCTACAACAGCGTGCTCGTCCCTTGAGCTCCTCCACTTGCTGCGGTGTGCCCTCCTCCCCCATCTCCTCCTCCGGCTACCATGGTGGTCGGATCCGCCATTGGTGGCCAGATCCATGACCTTGGTGGCCAGGTCTGTGCCCGTGGTGTCCGGATCCGCTGCTGGTGGCTAGATCCTTGCCCGTGGTTACTGGATCCACCGCTGGTGGCTAGATCAAGCTCCCCTGGTGGCGGATCAAGGAATCCCAGTGGCGGCGGCCCACAACACAGATCCAGGCCCAGGCTCTGTTTGGGCCATGGGCTTTTTTGTTTTTTATTTGTTCAACCGAGGTCAACATTTGAACCGTCTCTGTAAACAATGATTTACCGTGATTTTTCATCCGAAGCAGTAGTGATGTCCACCTCGCTTAAAATTTTTTTAGTAGTGTAGGACCATTATTGTTGCACAAATCAAGCTATCTTCTCTGTTCCTTTTGATGGAAAATATTGATAGGTAAATGAGAGTCTTTTTTACTAAAACATGTTGCGTGTGTCAAGTCGTCTCAAGTGTCTGGAATTTCTTTCCGAAGTTCTGGAAACTATCTTTGAGAGTTTTGCATCACGTGTTGTAGACTTATGGGAAATGAAAACCACTTAGCATAAGTTTTATTATGGTCAGCGAAACAATAAATGAAGAAAGCAATCTGTCAACATTAATAGGGAATCTTAAGTTGTAAGTGACATGTTACTGTTTTATTTTATCATGCACTACAGCCCATCACTTCCAGTGAGCTAATCAGCAAAACATCAAACCATATCAAATCTTTGACACAGTACTTCATGATGTCGTCACCTTGGTTAGGAAACAGGATTAATCGTAGAGATTGCACATGGTGTTGTTTGATGTGGCTGAAAGTTCATTAAATGATCGATGCCATCATTTCCAAGCTGCTACAAAAGGTCAAATCTCCCGATAAAGACTGATCCAAAATTGGTACTTTGACAGTAAATATGCCAGAAAATTCTATGATGTAGAATACTTTCTCTTCATCCTAAAGTATAAGACATCAAGTAATTCAAATTTACTCCAAATCGTAAGGGCTTTCATAAATGTCTATTCTCAACACAGCCACCAGAGAGAGTGTGAAATAGTGGACAAAGTTGTTAAGAAAAAAGTCACAAACATTCTAGAACAACCAATGCCACTTGTATTTGAATTTGACTTACAAATATGGACCAAGGTACAGTTATATATAATCCAAGTTGATAATTTCTTGGATCCTCTACTACTATCAGGATAATTTAATAATTTCTCTAAAAAACTCGGCATTCATATATATGAAAGAACCTATGGATATATATGCATCCAAACATCTAAACCAAATCTTTCCTTAATCCAATCTAAATAAGAACAGCCTTTCTGCCAAACATCTGAGAAAGATATGAATGAAAAAAATCAGCTCATTAATTAATCAATGAGATTTACAGACAGCGACGTGGCTGACGTCGTAGCATGGTTTCAAGCTAATCATGCAAAGTTGTGCGTATTTCCTATTGTGGCTTGTCCAAAGCAATGGGATAATTTAACAATATTAATTTACTTTGCCCATAAAACTTGAGAAAAGCCAGGAGGATCAAAACATGCCACCGACTACTCTATTACATCAATCAGATCATGACTCAAGACAACCCAATCACATTCACGAATATCAAATTGTATATACGTCAATCATGGCATAATTTATACTTTGGATCCAATCTGCTTAATTTTCAACTGTTGGATTCTGTATTTAGAGACAAAAAAACCTGGCTAGGTGGCCTTCTCTGATGTATGACTGATATAAGAAAATGAGGACCATAAAGATACCAAATTGCCATGGAAAAGAACTATCTACACAAAGGTTGTAAATTAAGCTTAGTTTTTTTGTTGGCGGTGTAAATTAAGCTTAGAGTTCACAAAGTTTATATGCTTAACTCTCTGTAGTTATGAATATATGAAATGCTAATAAGCTAAATAACATTTTCATAGTGACTTCAAATTTATCATCAGTGCATCCGAATCGTTTATCTAAAAAAAAGTAGTAACTGAATGTTTTTTTTGGCATGGTTGGTTTACTTTTCCTGGATTGTCAACTCGAAGAAAACTTGCCATGATTACTTAATTACCATCTAAAGAAATCTTATCCTGTCAGAAGCACGATTGCTGCTAAACTAATGTTTATAGGAGCTGTCCCAATCGTTCGGTAGCATTGTTTTTCATATGAAGCAGATATGTTTGACTTACGCAGATACTATATATACAACATACAACATATAAAAGGGGTTGGACAACTGGTAATGACAGTACTAATCCTCTTCCCATGTGAATACGAGAGATCTAACCATAGAGCCTGTGTCTAGCTAGTTGTCTCCTCAATGATTCCTCCCGAATAATGATCGATTCACAAAACATTCAGAAGTTAAAAACTAGTGTTTGTTACGTGTCCCCGGGCTTGTACACCACAGCATAACAATCAAGGACAAATCAGCATTAGACAAAAGTACAAAATATACATAGTTCCCAAGAACAAGTTGCTAGACCTATCTGAAAACTTCAAAATTTCTACCAATATGACATTATTAGTACAAAAATCAAGGTGACAGTATATACAAGGTCAACCTCTGAATGAAAAAAACTGGCAAGCATGATTGATGCAGAAATATTAAGGGGTAGGGGGACGCATAGGCTTTTGAGGCTGGACGGAGATGAGATTAGAATTATATAAGGCAGCTGGGCCTATCCTTTTCTTGGCACTACTTGGAAGCATCTTTGGCACACTAAGATACACGAGGTGATTGGCCGGAGGAGCTTGGATTTGTTTGGCATGCCTGCAGAGGCCAGAGGTGAGTAGGGGACCCCACACATGAGCTGTGACTGAGAAGCAAGCAAGCTCATGACAACAGGTCTGGGGAATCTTATATCTCAATCTCCTTCGTCCTCCTGCTCCCCTGCCTCGCTAGCTAGATATCATATAACAGCCCATGCCGACCGGCCTGCTTCCCAGCAGAGACCGGAGCTTCTTCTTGGCCTTCTCTGCTTCTCTGCTCTAGTTCTTGAATCCAGAATTCAGTTAGGGAGATTGTTCTTTCTCACCGACCGTGAGATCCTGAAAAGAGGTGAGCATAGAAATTGCTTTCTCTGTTCTTGTCGTCCTCTGTTTTGTTTCAGAGTCCCTAGTGTTTCATGGGTATTTTCCTGTTCTTGTTTTCTTGGAACAATTCTCTGAAAATTCCGAGAGTCTAACGGCCGGGATCACAGTTCCGATTTGCAGCACCGATTAACTGATGCTCAAATTCTCATGAAACAGACAACACACGGTTGGGAAAAAGGGGATCGGCATGAACCTTCACCAAGACATGGACAGGGAGCAGATGAGGATGGCCATCCTGAACCAAGAACAGATCTTCAGACAACAGGTACACGAGCTGCACCGGCTGTACCATGTCCAGAAGCAGCTGATGCAGCAGGCACAGACGACTGCTCCGGCGAGCCGTGCTCCGGCGGCGGTCGTCGACGTCAAGCCAAGACCCGAGCTTGACATCTGGTGCGGCGAGAAGGCGACAACAACTCCTCAGCAGCAGATCATCAGCTTCAACAAGGCCACAACACCTGCAATGGCCGAGGAATGCAACCTTGAGCTGACACTGGCAACGGGACCGAGCAGCAGCAGCAGCAGCTGCGACGTCGAGAGGCGGCAGGGGAAGCGGCACAAGGCGTCGTCCAACTCTGACTCCGGCGCGACCGCGGTGTCGTCGACGTCGACGGACTCCGAGCTGGCACAGTTCAGGGAGGTCAACGCGGCGACGCCGGTGAGGTTTCACGGCGAGGTTAGCAGGAGGATGGACGAGATGGGGCAGGGTCCGTGGATGTACCAGTGCCTCAGCCTGAAGATGGCGTGATGATGCTGGGATCAGTTTGTGCTGTATGTAGGATTTGGGGATTTGGGGTTGTAGAGTTCAGAGTTCAGAGGGAAACAGAGCACGTATTTGTGTTACATGCACAACTGTACATCACAGATGTGTTTCATCACAAGACAAAAAAAGAGAAAAAAAAGAGGTAATTTGTGGCAGCAAGTGGTATTCATGGGTTGATGATTTCTATTGGTCAAGTCCATCAACCAATGCATTTACTAAGAGCAACTCCATATGTTTTCTATGAATTAACTTATTAAACCAATAATTTTAGCTAGTTAATAAAATAAGTAGCAACCTCAATTTAATTCTCTCTAATAGTTTTCTATATTAGCTTCCTAAATAATTTTGCATTGAGAACCCTGAACTATTTATAACGAGCTAAACCTCTTTTAGTACTTTACTCTGATCTCCTGAGTAAAACACCGGACGGGGAGCCGATAGGAAGTACCTCTCGACTATAGAGATTTACGAGTTGAAGTGGATATTTAGCAACACTTTGTTTTTAAGGAGCACTTTTACCATACTGTTAGAGGTGACAATTTTTTTTTCCTTTGTGCTAATCAAAATAGGAAAGGAAATTGTTTTACAAAATTCCGGGAGATGCTCTAAGTAATTTATGTTTTGTATTCACAACTTATTAAAATTACATATATTTGCACATTTTCTTTGTCCTTTTTGTAGCCATACACAAAATTCGTGGAGGAGAGAGAAAAATTCCAAAATGACAACAGATAAGCTGGAGCCCTCTCTCACACCGTTAGACTACGCCCAAGCGCTGGGTCCATTCGTTTCGTTGTGCTGGTTAGTTGCTGCAGTGGATTGTATTCCGCGTGCGAGGCAACACCATTTCTAGCAGTAATGGACCATCAGCGATATTCCCAAGCTGCGTTTCTAGTAGTGAAGGGATCAGCCACTGCGTGCTGTTGAGCTGATACTGTTCTGCTACCGGATTGTGCTGTGGACACGAGCAGAATGGCATGGAACACGCACAAGCGGAGTGGTGTCTATATTCCCAATGCCTCTTAAGCCTACATGTATGCAATTATGCTTGACTAGCTTTTGCACGAGACATAGGACGACTGAAGAAGCTACCACACTCTTGCACATGTTTTGTCTGTTGTCTGTTTGATTTTCCAAGCACAACTGCTCTTCATTTTTATAGCTCCAATGTGGTATAGCCCTTCTTCAATTGTTTATTCACATATGACAACTAGAAAGTAGTGATCGAGTACCCATGTCATGCAGCACCAGTGTATTAATGGATTATTATAATCTGACACGTGGTTCGTGAACACCTGTACTGTATAAATTTATCTCAATGTAAGAACAAGGCTGGGTTATTTTTGTAGGCTGTGACAATCATGATAGCTATACATTATTGTCATTTTTTCTGTGGTCAAAATTTTAAAAGCTATTCATTCATTAATAGGATTCTTTCAGCAGAAAAATATCAGGAAATTTATACTCGAAGGTAGATAACAACAACGACAAGACAGCGGCCAAGATGAGTGAATGACCATGGCAGTAAATTGATGAAAGAAGCAGCAGTAATTATTAATCACAAAACCAGACGATGCCTAAAAGAACGGACCTATGCAAGCAAGAAATATTAGCCGGTACATATTTACAAATTCACTTGTAACCTGAAACTGGGCCAGTTCATGTGGGTTGATCCAGATTTTAGTCTTTCCAAAGAATACCATACATGTGGTAATGTATATGTAGCCCATTATACTTCACAGAAAATTTGGCCCAGCCAAGTAAGGATGACGCTTTGTATTGTTTGGCCCTCTACCAGCACAAGCCCATGCTTATCAGCTTGTGAGAACGACTAACCAACTTCTGACAGCAGAGTATCAGTTAACCAATTTACGTTATGTATGTATAATCAGGGATATCAGGTGCCTTCTTTTATTTTTTTTACATGGTCCATAATATTGTGGGGATTCGAGTACAAAAAATTGATGTTACCAATTTATTCTTATAAGAACTAAAGAAACTTCAATAGTCCACCAAGAGTTGCGAACTGAGAGTAGCTCAGTTGCTTTCTTGTGAACCATCCAAATTAAATCATCAACTTACGTGGCTGCTAGCATTATATTAGATTTATTTCTAAATTTAATTTTGTTATTGTTTCTGTGATGATTTCACTATTTTTGCTATTTTTGAGATATACTTGCTCAGTCTTTAGGATCAGAGGTGTCCATAGAATGTGTTGGTGCGCTCATAGAGGATCAATGTGTACATAGTATATACAGTTTTTTTTTAAAAAAAGATTTGCGACTAACAATGGATACTTAACGGTGGTAGCACATGCAATAAAAATTCAGTAAATGGTGGTAGCACCACGAATCTGAAGAACCGTAGAGAACCAAATTAATTCTGACTTGTTGCTCCTCCTGTTGATGACTTGTAGTTCTTAAATTCATCACTACATCATATCAGGTATAAGTTGAACATTATTTAAATAGGGAACTGTTGATGACTTGTAGTGATGATGCCCTGTTAACAGGGGAGGAACAATGTCTTGAAAAATATGGAACTTGGATATATACCTGAACCGGCTAGTAGAGATGTATTTACATAGACAATTTTCTTAACCCATCGCTAATACAAATAATTTGGAATCATTAATTTTGAATTTTTTAAATGTCACCATTAGATGGAGAAATGACGTAAACCAAAGTTATATTTCTCAAATAGTAGTTAACTGTATTTTCATTTCAAATCATTTAAGGCCTGCAAATTCTATTTAAAGTTTAATGATTTCAAAATTAATATTTTTTTATGAATTTTTATGTGACACTGGATGAAGAAATGACCTAAATCAAAGCTTTAGTACTGAAAGATATCTAAAACTTCATTTTAAAATATTTGACTTCATTTTTTGGGTTCTCAAATGATGTATCAGCCACTTAGTCACAAGTGACTCTGAGGCACAGTGGTAAGGGAAGCAACACGCGAGGCTTGAGGTTGTGAGTTCAATCTCGGACTGCCGCACGAGAGCTTTTCACATGAGAAATCACATGACTTACCACATTGTGTATTGGTTGTTGGGATTCTCCCTGGTTAAAAAATATATTTACTTGTGGTTCTCTAGTGACATCAGATTGTGTAAATTGCATGTGTGGTTCTCTAGTGACACCCAAAGAAAAATCCATCGTCGTTGGCCAAAATCGTGATTTGCCCTCCACTAAAATAAACAAAGTATCAACAATGATATTCAGCTCATTAGCAGTGACAACTAACAAGAATTCATCAATGATATTCAACTAATTAATTAGTAGAGACAACTGACAAGCCTTTCCTACCATTGATGTCTCAGGGGCACTTCACATAGAGTAGATGGTGGCACATTGGACTGGTCTATACAACACAAAGACTTTTGAGCAAGTCCTTGTCTTAGCAGATGTGCTAGAAGCTTGAGGTCTAAGTTCGTGCTCATCACTTTGTTCAAAGTGCTCATTACTCATGCTCATCCTGACTCCTCCTAAACCTATTTCCTCAATTATTTCTATCTAACTAGAGTACCTAGCACAGAGGAGCAGTCAATCCTTAACATTTGACATACTCTTTTTTAGGCATGCTTTATTTTATAACTCCAGCATGGGTTGCTCTCTCTTGAATTCTTTATTTAAGAGCCAACTAGCAAGAATGACCCATGTTGTGGGACCCTAAACTATATGTGTCAGAGTAAATAAATACACAGAAGAGCGACAATCAAGTTCACAAAAAGCAATATATAATAATACAAAATTGTAGAACATTTGTTTTATGGAACTGGAAGGGCTTGCACGGACCCCTACAGGAATTTTATTGAAGAAGAACAAACCTCAAGTATAACAAATTAAGAGACAAAGAATGAGAGGAAGAAAACAAGGGAAACCAACAAATTACAACAGCTTTTGGATCCATAAATAAAAAAGAGAGAATCTTTGGTCATGGCCCTAAAGGACAAGAGATTGAGCTCTTTTGTTCATACAATGCTTCTTGCAATTGCATTAGACTATACCACGATAACATGATTAGAGAGCAATTACTCTGGCGATGTCATGTTACAGTCATGCCATGGGTAAACTCTTGTTCAATTATTATGTATTAATTTGCCAACTATTTAATGCCTCGTGATCCAACAAAATGCCCATACTCCTAGGAGCCTACAACATAGACACATAATCTCAAACAAAGAAAATGGAAAAAAGATGCAAATCTAATTAAGGGCCAGTATGGTAGACCTCCCGTCCTAATTCTTGAGCTTCAGTTCTTGATTGTCTAATGGAGTGATTCTAGTGGGGGAGCAAGGTCAGGAGCAGGTGAGAAGCAATTCTAATGGCTATTGAACAAGGAGTAGTGGAGACCTTTTTTTAGCTCCTAGCAAATAGTGTAATGGAGAAACAAGATTTTTCAGCTCCCAGTTACATTTTAATCTGCTCCAAAGAAGCTAGGAGCAGAGCTCTACCAAACTAGCCCTAAGAGCATCATCTTATTTCTAAGCTCCAAAGTGTTTTTTAAATATTCATCATTTTTCATACTTCGATGGAGATAAGTATTGTATTAAAATATCATGTTTCCATTTGATCTATAACTTTAGTTGAAACTATTTTGATTCGAAGTTGTTTTATTGCCAAAATAGTTGACAAAACCATTATAGGACAAGAGTTCAACGAAATGGAGCTCACATTACTATTAGCATTGAACTGTATGTGCGACGATTAGCAGGCATCATGTGAGTAGGCCAAGAGAATGGTGATAGGGAGGGAAGTTATGGGATTAATGCCTCTTTTGTGCAAAAAAAATGCACAGCTCGTAACATAGCTCGAGCTGGCTCTAGATCTAGAATATTTTGGTTGTTTTTTAGGCCTTGTTTAGTTCACCCAAAAACCAAAAACTTTTCAAGATTTCTCGTCACATCAAATCTTGAGGCATATGCATGAAGCATTAGATATAGACAAAAACAAAAATTAGTTGCGCAGTTTGTCTATAAATCATGAGATGAATCTTTTGAGCCTAGTTAGTCTATAATTGGATAATATTTGTTAAATAAAAAAAAATGCTACAGTACCGAAATCCGAAATCTTTTCGGGACTAAACAAGGCCTTAGTATGACTATCCATGTGGTCTTGTAATACGGGCCATCAAGCATATAATCTCAAATATATATGTCGCTTACATACTTCCATACTCCCATGTTTCATCGTTTTAACTTCTATTTTGCTTTTATGATCAAAGTGGAGAAATGTGAATAATTTACAGACTCATAACAAATCGATATGGTACCAAAAACTTCACAGTGCAGAAGGTGGACACTATAGGCTCCTATATATTCAGTGCTGCTCTGGCTCCAGCTTTAGTGAATTATTAGTGCCGAAGCCGAAAGCAAACGCGCATGAGAGGAGAAGTGCTTCTAGGAGCCATACAGAGGAGCCAGAGCCGTTTTTGGACGTATGGATGTGTGACCGTGAAAGCTGGCTCTGGCTGTGAAGGAGCATTGCAAAATGCACCCTACATCTACTGCTCACCACTCTGGCTATCGGGCTTCTTGCAACAGAAGCTTCACCGTAACCCCGGCCTCTGCACCACCTCCGGGTGCCCCCACTGCCTGTGACCGATGCAAGAGCCCTGTGAACCAGTAACCCCCTGGCTCCCTGGGATGCCTTTCTAAGGGTGACGTGGTCTAGAGATTGACACTGGATTGTGACCTCTAGTTCCTTGTTTCTTCTATGAATTCTCAACTCCTTTCTTCACCATTTGTACCAATACTGCAAATATATATAGAGCATTTGTGGAAAGGGGTTGGGAACCGCCTGTATAGTGGTTCTGTGTACCAGTGATAGAGCACTTGTGCTCAGATACGAAGTGATCACCACTGGACGTAGGGCTATGAAACAATATAATCTCTTTATTTAGGCCTTGTTTAGTTCCTTTCAAAAACCCAAAATTTTTCAAGATTCTCCGTCACATCGAATCTTTGGACGCATACATGGAGCATTAAATATAGATAAAAATAAAAACTAATTACACAGTTTGCCTATAATTTACGAGATGAATCTTTTGAGGCTAGTTAATCTATAATTGGATAATATTTGTCAAATAAAAACAAAATGCTACAGTAGCCAAAACCAAAAATTTTCGAGAACTAAACAAGGCCTTACTTGTTTGTGCTATGAAACACTAAAATATAATGGTACCTCGTGAGCGCCAGTGGCGAGTTTCTCAAGGCCGTCTACAAAGATGTTCTGCTTCCACCATTCATTGTGGAAGAGGATATGTATTGGGTTCCCCCATCGTATTCTACTCTGATGAGACTCTAACGCCCTTGGCTTTCAGAGTTAGTAGAGACAAAGGTGATCCTGAACTAGTTATGTGTGTATTGTCAATTACTGATGTTTATTTATGATGACACCATTTTGCAACTTCTGAATGTGATTATATTAGTTAATCATGTCTACTAATTTCTAACAGCACAACATATTGTTTCTCAGTTTTACAGTTCTATATATAATGTAGCCAGAAATCTTGAGATATTTACACAAGGTTCAGAATGGTCGCTTGCTGGGATGGATTTCAACATCAGCACGAGCTTTAATTGACAACTAATGTTGTAGAAAATATTTCAGTCCCTCACAAACCTTAGTTACGACCATATGGTTCTACTTCTGTAATGTGGATAGCACTTATATATTTTGGCTTTCAACCTCTAATACTTCGACTGAAGTAGCAGCTGTCTAACTTTCCTGGATGGGGTTCAACGCAATATGAGATGCCTCTTTTTGGACAGCCCCACTAGGGATGACAGATTCCTGATGTCTCTCACCATAGTAGATGTGGCACTACATGTTGGATAGATATGATCCTGAGACTTCTTTATTATGCTCTTTTTTTCATAAATCCCCGGAATTCCATTTTATAGCTGCAGATAGCGCCCGAGAGCCTGTTCGTTTGAGCTTATCTACCAAATCTGTCAGTCATTCAGCAGTATTTTTCTCTCACAACATATTAGCGAACAGTACTTTCAACCATGAATTTTCAGACAAACGAATAGGCTAAGCGTATCTCCTCTTCAATGATGTACTTAAGAGGCAACTATCAATTAGGCACATGACACACACTCCTACAAAAAATTTATTAGAGGCGGGCAAAAAGGTTTAATGGAGGCGGGCATTGCAACCGCCTCCAATGAAAGGTCACAGTGTAACCTACGGAGACAGTTGCTTTGCCTGCCTCCATTAATCAAACTAAGAAAAGAAGCTGAGCCCAACGCCAGCTCATATGGGCCCAACGTCGAGCCCAGCCATGTCGGCGTTGTCCTAGATCTACCACCACAATCGCCCAGGACGCACCGCCGCCGCCGATCTGCACTTGGACGCACCATCGGTGTAGCCCCAGTAGCCGGATCAGGTGGAGGCGGCGGAGGATCTGGTGTGGCCCCCGCTAGATCCGTCTCTTCACCGCAGATCTGTAGGGGGAAGAGAGCAGCCTTGAGAGGGAGGGGTAGGCCGCCACCTACCGGATCTTGGAGGGAGAGAGCTGCATCGCCTCTGGGAGGAAGAGAGGTGGCCTCGGGAGGGAGGGGGAGGCCACCACTCGTCGGATCACTCCCTGCGCCGCCGTCAATGGGGAGGAAGGGAGTTGTGTCGCCAGATCCAGGAGGGAGAGGGCCCTGTGCTTACGTTGATGGGCTTCGGGGAGAGCGAGAGATCCTCTCAGTTGTGGGGGAGAGAGCTCGGGAGGGAGAGGACAGAGGGTAAAGAGAGTGAGGGAGAGGGCGCCATCGAGCTCAGGTACCGGGAGGGAGAGGGTGCCGGCTGCGCGTGTGGGAGAATGAAGTGAGCAGAAGAGAGAAATCCTAAGTCTTGTTTATATACAAGCCCAATAGGACAACAAATATGGGCTTTTGTCTAGGCTCCGAACTGGGCCAGCATTTTTGGAGGCGGGTCTTATAGTATGCCCGTCTCCAAAAATGGATTTATGGAGACAGGCACCTTAAGATGACCACCTCCAGATATAGGACATTTTTGGAGACGGTTGTTTTAAAGTGCCCGTCTTCATAAATCTATTTTTGGAGGCGGTCATTTCTCGAACACCTCCGTAAATAAAAATGACCGCCTCCCCTAATCGACCACCCTTTTCTAAGGTGGTTGGATTTTTTGACCGCCTCGGTTAATAAAACGACACCGTCGTACAAAATCATTTGTGTAATAGTGACAAACTGTATTGTACTTTCTCAATTATATGGATTATCTTATCTTGTACTATGTATAATTGAAGTCTAGCCGGGCAGGTGATTGAGCCTGTGGCAAGGGCGTCCCGCCAGTGGCCGAAGGACTAGGACCATGGAATCGTGGATCCAATGGTGCGATTCTCCGGCATGGTGATGCAGTACATCTCCCACTAGGTGGCACAGCGGTTCAGTGTTTGCAGAGACCTCTATATCAGCGGTGCAGTGCTTGGCACACACAGCTAATCCCAGGTGAGCGTGGCAGGTATCCTACTTGAAAGTGCAGTGTGCTGGACGATGATTGTGATGGATGGAGGAAATAATGAAACTGAGCATGATTTTTTTCTACACAAAAGTATTGGAAATTTTATTTATTTCCTTTTCTATACAGACTGCAAAAATGAATCAAATTTGACCATTGCTTTATGGAACAATAGCAATGCTTAATATCTTCTAGCAGTAGGTGCTTCCTTTGCTCGATACAACACAGACATGCCCAATTCAGTAATTGGTCAATACGATCAAGACACTATGGTGTTCGGCCGCACTATTGACAGAAAGAGGATACCTTTGGGAATTACATCACTGGATGGACCATAAATCGAGTTGAGAAATCACTGGATATTTGTCACCCAATATGGTTGTTTCCAAAAGCTCTAATGCCACGGTGCCTTTGAAAGGCTACAAGAACCATAGCACTCTCCCAGATAGATGGCTCCATACTCCTCTCTGCCTCCAGTAGTAGGAGACAACAATGAAGATAATGACAACAACCAATACGAAACCAATGGGGTTAAGCCGTTAAGGGCGCTAGCCGAGCAGCGCTAAGAGGCCCGAGCTCCATCAGTTTTGCTGCTGTTAGTTCCTTTTAAAATGTAGCCTCATAGTGCACCGGCAGAGCCGGTTCTTGTACTTAAACTATCTCCTCTTAATGCAATGATACGCAATTCTCTTACGTATTCGAGAAAAAAAACAACCAATACGAAACCTCCCAATAGGAGCAAGTGCCTTTGTGATTGTGCAGCCTCCAGACTTGTCACAAATGTGGAGATTCCAAACAGACCAAGAAGCCGAATGCTATGATCGACTAGCAGCAGCCAGCAGCCGAAGGCAAACCAAACTACACAGTACTCCGAAGAAGAACCTGAACAAGTGCATAATGAAGAGCTTGCATTGCTATGGCATGGATGGAATTCTTCTAGATGTCAGTTATCTATTGAACCAACAAACAAAGCAATCAACAATTTGCTAACAGGAGAAAGCAGAGCTGATGCTGTATGTGGTGGTTCTCCATTTACTTTGGACTTCACTTACTGTACAAATCCACCAGTAATCCCACCCAACCCCTCAAGAGCTTTGCTCACAGGATATAGCCGCTGAACATCAATATTCATATTTGCAATGCTCATATATATATATCTAGTTCGTTGGTCGTTGTCAAGGTCTAAATCTTCTGATCCACCAATTCATTGCAGCAGACGGGTTTCCCTTTCCTTGTTGGCTGCTCTGATGACTATACTTCCCTTAGCTTCATGTTGGGTGATGACACCAGTTTGGTGCTTCGATCATGGATGCATGGTCACATGCTGTGCTCCTCAGAAAACGATTGTTACTCAGTTTTGTGGTTTTCATCTGTCTAGCTCTTCTTCTGTTCTGCTCCGATCCAATTGAGCATGTAGCCATGCATCCAGCCTCAGAAACTAGGTTCAGAATGACCCCTTGCTACGGATGGATTTTAACATGAGCACATGTCTGGACACCATTGGTTTTTGAAAATGTCCCAATACCTCACATGCCTAGCTATGACCATGAATATTGCCATATGCTTGACAACTTCTATTTATCAGTGAATTGATGCTTTTTCTTCCTATTCCATGTAGGCACACTGAGTTCTGCAATTCAAGTTAATGTGTGCACCCACCGTTATATCATCTCTCCTGGACATCAAAGGCTGCGGTCACACTTTATAATGTAGCACACAAATGCTGCAGTCACACTTTATAATGTCGAGTTTCACCAGCAGGAACAGTAGGAGCGCATGGCATATGTCTTTCCTTGCTGTCCAGTAAACAGACAAATAGAGAGGGCGAGGTGAGTGTTGGAATGAGCTCAGATTTCAATGCCCATGTTGCAAGGGGATTATCAAGCAGATTATCTGAGTGACATACTCAGCTCACATACCTCAGTGGATGGTTCAAACCCATCAGTCCTACGTTTGAGATATCATTCAGCTCCAGGATTTCGTACCATGGGGTGAATTTCCAAATGTTGTGCCAAGTGAAGCTATCTAAAAGTATTTGTTTAACTAATGACTAACGGTACTAATTCTAATATTAGCTAATACTATGTCCTCTGGGAGAAGCCCTATGGTCCAACAAAAGCCCATATTCCCCATAGGAGCCTACATCACACAGATATTCTCTCAAACAAAGAAAAAAGGGAAACTGTTGCCAATCTAAGATCACCTTATTTTCTGCGCCGTCTCGTATGATGAGTAGCATGATACTTTCCCGTGTTTTAGTTTGAACTTTTTTTTACAGTTTGTAATTTGTCATGCTTGGATGCAGATAAGTGTTATTTTAAAAATATGATATTTTGTCTTACCATTGTACTTAGATTACTTAGTGTGTGTGTGTGTGCGCGCGCGCGCACCAGTTCATTATATTCCTGCAGAGATCCTCTTCTTTATTAGGAGCTAGACATATAAAAAACCAACAACAAAATCATCACAACAACATACAGTTTTCTGATCTTCGAATGCTATTGCATGCAGGTCCATGTGTGAATAAGTTATTAAAGACAATATTCTGTATTTATGAAACGTTTTCAATGTAATTTTTTTAATTAATTTCTACAAAATTTTCTCTCAGATTAAGTTCTTTTCTTTTGCTTTATCTATTAGAGGTTATAATTTTGTATGTACCGATATCACTCCAATTAGAAGTGAGAAGTACGAGGCTGTTGACGAACCCAGTAGATTATTAAAGGTAACTAGAACATTTGAGTGCATATGCAGTAGTGTTTTGCGACATTGTTCTTAGGAACGTCATGCCCTGTTATGCCAGTTTAGTTTACCTAGCATTTTTTTTCGAAAGGCGGCAAAAACCTTTTGCCGGATTTTTATTAGACGAATAAAAAGAGAGGAAAAAAGGTTACAAAAAATAGGAGGAAACAACTGGAAACAAACTCTACTCTACTAGGGACACTCCACCCCAAGGGGCCGGAGGGGCCCAAAGAATAGTTTACCTAGCATCACAAAATTAATTGTAACATTTAGTTAATGTCTTTGCAATATAAACTTATCCTGTCTTAATTACACTCTGTTGACCTTCTTTGTATCGGTCGGGTTTGGAAACATCATTTTCAGTCCCATACTATTCAAAGAAATCGATGCACCTCTGCACCTTTACAGTAACTAAGAATGCCACTGTGAAGTGTTTAACATTGCATCTGCTTCACCATTAAGAATAGTACATTTTTATTTCTTCCATTGGTCGTTCACATTGGTGTGCAGCAACCAGATATATAAAGACAGCGAACAGGGTGTACAATAGTGTCATTGATGTTAAGTATGTGTAAACAGCCTCTAAAATAAAAATTGTATTCAGGAGTTGGGTGCATTTTACCCCTCCTATGTCTAAACAGCTCCCAAAAATGGGGTGATTTTCAGATGCGGTCAAGGAATTCCCACCAGATATGATTTTCAGAGGTGTTTAGCATTAGTGATCCACCTTTATAAATTCATATTTCAAAAGGTATAAAATAGCACCAAAAATAGCAAAAAAAGTATTTTCATTTTTTATCTATCTGGCCTACCTTTAAAAATAGACATTGAAAAGAAAAAAAGGAACACCAAAGTAGCAAAATGTTTTTTCCATTATTTTTTTCTATTGATTCAAGATATTTTTAAATATAAAAATGAATTGTCCTTGAAGAATATCATGCCAAATGAAGCTCTCTAAAAGTATACAACTGACTAATGAGTAATGACTAATAATATTCATATCACTAAAAGCACATCGTAGAATACAAATTAATTTTTATTATAATAAAAGAAACTAATATTACAATGGCTAATAACCTATTCCCTCTATTCTAAATTATAAGACGGGGTTTTCTAGATACATTGTTTTTGCTATGTATCTAGACATAATGTATATCTAAATGCATATATAACTAAAACTTTGTCTCTAGCATAGTGTGTATATCTAAATGCATAACGAAAACTATGATCTAAATCAAATTATTTTATATTGGAATGGAGAGAGTAACAAATATGACAAACTTTATTTTTTCCTACAATCAATTACTTTATTGTTATTAGACAGACCTGACCAAAGTCATATGCTTCAACTATTCCATTAGGATTCAACTTGGAGTGTTCCTTGGGAGTTAAAAATAATTTCAGTCTAACAAGGAAAAACATGATGGCAGTCGATGTCTCTGTTCAGCGCATGTCCATCCACATCCCACGAGTGTCAAGCTTGTTCTCGCTGTGGCCAATGCATGATCCACTGTGTGGGAGAGACTATGCCTGTGTCATCAGGCTGTGTGTGCCAAGCCCATGGTCCACGATGGCACAAATGGCCATGTGTGAGTGCCAGTGTGCCACCAATTCGAGGAGGCTAGTTGTCTTGTAGCAAATTTGAGGTGGTCATTTGCCATGTGTACAACTGCTGTACCTATTGACAGTAGCAAATTGCATTGGCCCCTGGCTTGCATGTGCCGTAGTAAGACCTGTGAGAAGTACTTCTATACACTTCTCTTCGTTCAAAGCCCTTCTATCGAGAATGACCAATATTCCCGACTCCTCCTAAGCCTGTTTCTTTCATTGTTTCAATCTAGCTTGCACAAAGGAGTGGTTAATCCTTGGCATTTTCCATGCCCTTCTTGGAGGCACGTTGGTTCTCCAAATTTTATAGCTCCCGCATGATTTCCTCCCTATTAAGTATTCTGTGGTTAATGAGGCAACTAGCAAGAACCCATAAGACGCACGTAGAGCATAAACTGTATGTCTCAGAGTACATATACAGAAGAAATAATAAACTGTATGAATCACTACTAGAATCATATTCATACTTGTGGATGCTGGTGTATTTAATTAATGTTGAATTAATTTAAATAAGTATGACTAAGCACAAAGCCAAGTAATAAACTATATTTTAAAATGGGGGCAGACGACTTGCTTCGAGGGACCATCGGTCTAGAGACAAATGGATGTTCATATATACCCTTTTGTAGCCAACGATGTGGCTGTCATTGATTGCCGTTGTAATTGAGATGGAGCAAATGCGATATTAGTACTATAAACCACCAACTTCGTTCTATGCACCCAATGCCCAAACAACTTCGCTATCTATATATATGTAACCCCACAGGATTCCGTTGTTGAGACACACCCAACAAAACGCAGTGGAGGAAACCAGCAAGGGGTGTTCGGAAATGGAGGCATCATGAAAAGCAAACTCCTGGCATTTATAGCAAGTGCATTCAGCTAGAATGCTGATCGTTGCAGACATACTCTTAGACAAGGAGCTGTTCAGGATCGACTCTTTGATAATATTGATGTGGGGAGCATGATTTCCTTCCCTGTCTGTCGACACGGAGTACGCAGCAGCTTGACTCTCTTGAGAGCTGGGTGCAGGTGTGGACTGGGCCACTGGCTGCTTGCTCCTCTTCTCTTCCTTGTTTGTCTTGCTCCAACAGGATAGTACCGGTCAGAAGAATGCAGATCTCATGCTACATGGTACCATCAACATGGGATGCACTACAGCGTACCATCTTTGGTAGAACTGAACTGCAGCCTTCTAAATGTAGAGTATACAAGAAAAATGAAACTTCTCCTGTGAGAGAAACAAACATTTTCAGTGCTTTGGTTGAGGCTGGGTGTTACGGAAGCTTTGCTTAGACAGTGAAGCTTTATTCATTCTTGAAGTTGGGGACTCTCTATAACATCACATTAAACATATATATCCAATACAAAAGAAAACACCATAGTTATCCTGTGTATCAATAAAATGTTTGCCGTATTCTGTCATGATGTTTTAATGTGATCAAAATTCATTAACATATTAGCATCACCGGTCCATCATGCCATGCTCGAGGAAGATCTAGGATTTTAGGGGACGCATTAGAAGTTTGTGTATATAAATACTACAGCATATATAACTTTTTTTTTCTTTACGATCCCATGATCCTTTCAGTCGCTTTGTACAACTTTTATACCAAGTATGCATATAATAAATACTATATAACTTATATTTTTATTTATGAACTTATAAATTAATTGCTCTATTAGCTCTTGCATATGCAAGAAACTTAGAATACATAAGAATAAAAATTTCATGTTTAATATTAACAACTTACAAATTTAGTTTCTCCATCGTTTAGGTAATTTTTTTTTCCAATAGCATCAGTTTTCTCTGTGTCTCTCTGAAGTGGAATAACGTATGCCAAACAGCTATTGCAGGGTAACTCTTTTCATCTCAGGTGACAACATTATTACAACTAAAAAACAAACCATACTAATTCCAGTAGCTTCAATGATATCAAAAACACCTAAGTCTACACAACAACACAGGTAAATACATACACACCTAAGGAACTGCACGTTATTGAACCCACACAAACATGAGAGATGGCTCCAGGGAAGGAGGGACAGCCACGTTGATTTTTTCGCGAGTCTGGAGCTGATAGCGACAGGGAAGGAGGGATATCAGTCTTGTATTGATTTGGATCCATTCAAGAGTGATTTATTATGGGCACGGGCCAACCAAACGTTTCGCAGCATCATCTCTTTACGCTATGAACCGTTGAGGGGCCAGAGAACGGCCGAACCAAATAGCTCCTAAGACATACAGATAAGCACAAATTAGATATGACATCTAAATCTTCTAACACTAGGACACTACCTATAGGCATAACATAACTGCTGCTGTCATGTTAGATATGTTACATATGGATGTTTGACCATCCCTTGCTAGCTTTCCGGTTTTATATGAATTGATCCTCAGGAATTTTCATTTCCTATTCCACGTAGGCACATCCGTGTACTGTCATTCAAGTTAATGTGCACCCACCGTTGTATCATCCCTCCAAGACAGGTAGCACATAAATGCTGCAGTCACACTTTAGAACGTATAAAACCATATATATTAGTCACACCAATATTAGCACATCGAATAAGTTTTGCCTTGCTATCGACAAGGCAGACAAATAGCAAGGCGGTCTAGGTGAGTGTTCTAGCAAGCTCGGATTCGATGCTCATGTCGCATGCGGATTGTCATCTACATTGTCTGAGTGACAAAACTTAATTAGTTGATGGTTCAAAGTTCAAACCCATCAGTCCTATTTTTCAGCATCAAAGGAAACTGTTGAATTTGCAAATGTTGATATGCCCTCAATACAAAATTTGGATGATTAGTAAATAAAAACCTTTATCAACCCCAAATGTGCTACAGTTATGGCCTAGTCATTCGGCAGTGGCATTTTAGCGGACGTGCCTCATCAGTGGCGCAACAATGTGGCAGGAGCTAGCATAGTTATATTGGCACAGTAGCTTCTGATGGTCCCACTAGTATTTGGTGGTAGTGTGGCGTGTACGTCCATCATCAAAAAGGGGTGTGGTGGCCTGAGAATTGTGATGGTGGTTTGGTGGTAAGAGCATCCTAGACAACCTCAACTTGGACAGAAACTGCCCAAGTCAGTGAGCTGTGGGAGATGTAGGCCAGATTAACAGATATAGATATTCTAGGTTGTTTTTGTAACATGACATCCTCTATTAATGCACCATTAGTAGGTATTCACTACAATTCTGTTAAACATCTAATGACCTCTGTTTATTTTTGATTTTTGGAGGTGGTTGTGATATGAAGAAGACAATTTTAATAATACTATCTGAGGTAAGTTTATATTAACTTGCC
>Ga0182004_10000771_pt1 | contig 21190 bp, 21 predicted proteins | sample Sormic07211540_1_FD_120479 | JGI IMG/M metagenome (GOLD analysis project Ga0182004, IMG submission 120479) | Endophyte microbial communities from Sorghum bicolor roots, Mead, Nebraska, USA - 072115-40_1 MetaG | ecosystem: Host-associated > Plants > Roots > Unclassified | place: USA: Nebraska...
CCTAAGCAATACCTTTGCCTTGATCTCCATAGGGTTTTGTTTTTCTCTTTCTTCTTTTCCAAGTTGAGCACTTGATCATCTTGTGGTCATCACCATCATCACCATGATCATCTCTTGCTCCATAACTTGGCATGTATCAACCTCATTTAGTCTACACACACTTAGTATAGAGGTTAGTACTAGGGTTCCATCAATTATCCAAAACCAAACTAGGGCTTTCATCATGGCCCCTAGACTCCAACCCTATGGATTGATAGGCTAGATCATGAGCAAACCCGAAGGAACAATGAACCATCACCCTAACCTGAATTCTACCTCTACTCATACAAGATATATGAACAATGAAGAATGACGATGAACATATCAAGATCATGGCATATAGACTAGACTAGTTAATATAACATGAATATACCATGATCAAAACTATGCTCTAGCTAGTTCATATGCAAGACTATATGAAATAGATGAAGACATGGGTAAATGGAGAGAAGATATTACTTATTTCTCACATGTTCCTTCTCCAAGGAGCCAGACCCTCCTTGCTAGCTTTGCCTCTCCTCTCTACTAATCCTACTTCTATTCCTAAGCTAAAGAAGAGTGGAGAGGGATAGAGGAGTGGTGTGTGTGTGTGTTTGTGAGGTAACTCCCAAATAGTGTGGTGTGTGTGTGTGTTTGTAAGGAGGGAGCCCCTCCCCTCTTCTTATATAGGCTAGGACAGGCGGTTTGTAGAGGAATATTCCACAGTACATGCCTACACTGCCAGCCTTCGCATTAAATGCACCACCACATGAATGGTGGGCCAGGACGGGGCCACGTGGGGGGGGTGCACCCATGCCTAGGCCGCCCCCTTGGCTCGTCCTTCGAGTGGTGGCCTTGCTGGTGGGCTAGACCTCGGTGAGCTCATGGGCTTGGCCTGATTTTGTTTTGCATTTGGCCCATCTCCTTCTCTTGCCCTTTTATGCCTTTCTGGTAAGTGTATTTTGATGTATTCGATCTGTATTTGATATGTATTTTGTAAAGTGACAATACTTTGGGTATAAGTGGAATTTGGTCAGTAGCAAAGGTATATGCGTGCAAAAATATCTAATTCTTTCCTTTTTGTGTTTACATTGGCAGTATAAATGTGTCGATAAGGACCGCCAACAATGGCTATGGATGGCAGTGTAGTGCTTTTGTGCTTGTCAAGATCTAGTGGTGCCTGATGGATTCTAGAGATAGCTTCTCATCTTAGCTCTGAGTGCCTTAGGGGACTGAGCCAAGGTTATAAGGACAACCACATGGGCTACGGCTAGGCCTAGGCTCCCCTTCAGGCATGAATTCCTACATCCCTACCGAGGCCCCGAGCCACGAGCAATGGTGGCTCTGGCTTTCTCAGACTTGCCCTTCTATATCGAGAGTCTCCTTAGGGGAGGGCCATTTGTAGGCTACCGAGCCATTCCCTTTTGCCTCAGGGTACACACAAGTGTACCTGATGGTTTTAGATCCCAACTGATTTAGAGAGTTGGCTAGGGGTCACTGTGATTGTCGCATCCTTCATCTTGAGACTTAGCATACCCCTATATTAAACTCTCGTCACTAAACACTTCACAAAGCACCTACACTAATCACCTAATAATTTGTTAAGCTCATATATGTTGGCAAGAGCACTAGAGTGGAGTCTCAACTCCTTTGATATGTTCCTTAGCTCCTCACTCCTTCAAATGGCTGGTTGGGAGTAATATATATAGCCCGAAGATTGAAAACTAGCTAATGCCAAAGCCTGCAACTTTTTGAGCATGCACTGCAAAGGTTTGGTGTGGTGGGACCTGGGCTATGGGATGTTTTCTCACAGACTAGCTATTGGAATTTGATTGATGGAGGTCCTTTTATATGGTGACTTCTTCAGTGGGTCATTGGACAATTCTGATGCATTGACCTTCGCTATAGATGTAAAGTACTGTAGATGTAGATGCTCATATATGCAAAGGGTACACTCACACCTATAAACGCAATCATACACACCCTACCTCTATGAGCACATTCGAAGGAGTGAATTGGACTAGCGAATCTTAAGATCGATAAAGTTACCATAGGCACCTTGTTATTGATGGGCATGTCACCTACAAAAGAATAACACTATCAAATTCTAGAATAAATTCAGAAAAATACAAGCATTAGTTCCATTACAAGAAACATAATCAACTATGGTCCACTTAGTCCGCCAAAGCATACCTCTCTTGATAGTACTCTATATTGTACGCAGAAAGACTGGGTTGTATAGTGCCCTATAAATGCATCACATAGAATTTGGATTATACTATATTATTCACGGACGACCTAATATTTTACTACATTTTGAACTTTGCATCAAATTAGAGCAAAGAACTTATGATTTTTTGTATTTGTGAAAATATGTGGAGAGTCTTCTTTGGTGAAGAAAAAGTAGACAACAATTAGTTAAGTTTACTATTGCTATAGTTATTAGAACAATTGATCATAGCTATCTCAACAATTTTTAAAGCAACATATTTACCTAAATAGATGAATTAAATACTGTAGCATTGTGCATGAATAAGATGGGTCTCTTAATTTTTCATCGAAGTGTCAACAACGCTAGTTTTTTTAGACCAAAGGCATTCACCCAGCTTTATTAGAAAGTGTAACAAGCACCCAAGGTCCGAACACTCAACAGAGAGAGCGCAGACACAGCATCTCTGCTACATCTTCTATATATCCATTCCAATCTCAAATACCTAAAACTAGTATTTTATGAAACGATAATGATACAACACGGGCGTCCGTTCCTCCGGACGCGACCACAAGCACGCCGCCGCAGGCCTCACGCACCACTGCTGACACCACCAATATACCCAGAGGCCTTAGAAATGGAGGGGCCAAGTGGCGGCGGCCCGACAAAGGTAGCAAGCTCGGTGCCGGTGGCACCACTGAGCGGGTGGGGGCAGACAATCAGTGGGCAGTATTAATTGGCAGCAGGGGCGAATGGAAGCTCAGATCACCAGTGGATTGTGGCACTACTACACAAAAGATTTTACACAATATTTCACACTATACCACAACCAATCTATAGTGTATCATCGTTCGTTATAAAGTTATAGTGACCGATGTATAAGTCGCCGTAAGTGGCATCGCTATACGTCTATAGCGTCCGATCGAGTCTATAACGACCGATAGATGGACGCAAAATCTATAGCGACCAATAATCTGTCGCACGGTTTAGCGACCGATGATATGAGGGTATAAGACTTCGTAGCGACCAATAATCCGTCCCTATGAACTGGTACAATTATATACAATTTTAATTTCATATTAACCAGATTTCATACCTAATAAACATCCACAACAGGCCACATTATTCATCAACCACATACATATGTAAACCATAGCTACCTACAACACTCATCAACCATATAAGATAAGTTATCTCAAGTTTTTATTGAAGCCAACATTATCAAGTATGCTTGCACAATTCATGACAAGTCATCATTACACAAGGAACAACACACATACAATCCAGGTCAAATGGCAGGCACAAGTCATATGTTTGCTTGCACAATCTAACTAGATTCACTACAAAATGCCTCATCTCCATCTTATCAAAAGCAAAATGTCATATGTTGGCTTCCTCCAAGGCCTCCCTCAACCTATAACATCAAAATAACAATGTCTGTATTAGTATCCTAACTACAGACGCATGTACTATACAGGCATCGCTACTATGACCTTTCAAATAGACGTGTTTACCGTTGGTGTCTGTAGTAGTAGTAGTAGTAGTAACCTACCTGCAAATGTGTGTAGAGTACGCGCGTCTATACAATATTCACTAAAATAAACATGCTTAACAAATGCGTCTATAGAGGTATTCTTACTACAAACCTGTGTATAGTACACACATCTAAATGTTGTTGTTCACACAGACAAGTATTCAATTTAATCACAGTCACATGTTGGTATGTGCATCTGTAGATGTATTCTTAAAATAGACGCTTGTTTTGCGCATTTGTAATAATCCTTATTACAGATGCATTATTTCCAATGTGCATTGGTGCGTGTGTGATGCACCTAAATGCGCGTATGTGAAGTGAATTTTTGACATAGGGATGACATGGGAAAATAATGCTGCAAATCAAGAATCTAACGGAGAAATGTTTGCACGTAGTGTTGCAAGTTTTGGCTTGGTTCTCAAGTTCAAGGTGGATAAGTGTTTGGAACACTTCCATCTAAACATACTATTTCATCACAGGAGGTGACGATGTCTGGTGGAAAACAAAATGTTAGGGAACTATTGGACAATTTTAAAGCTACTAATCTCCAAATGCATTTCCTTTGTTGGAACAATCTGAGATCACTGCTGCATAAGCCACCAGGAGCAACAAAATCTCTCTTTTCGATAATGCTAAGGTAGCTCCCCAAGATGAAATAGTTAATACAACTATGATGGTGGACAAGTGTACTTCTATGGGCAGTGGTAACAGTGAAAGTGTGGTGCACACATGAAATGCGTATGGCAAGAGCCTCAAGGAGCTAAGTTCACTGCATGGGCAAAAGGGTGTTCACTGACGAGAGGAGAATAAGCGCATGTGCTGATGTCAGGACAACAACCCGTCACAATGGATGCCTCAGATGTAGTGTCTTGACCAAAACCATGGGAGACAAAGATGGATGAGATGAAGTTGATCCAATTTGCAGTGTGGACTCTATGCAGGTTGTTGATGGAATTCAAGTGGCACCAGTCAGATGACTTATCAGCTAGCATGACATGCTCAAATATTGCTAGTCCAACTTAGTACTTCTGAGGTGCACATAGGGGTAGAATGTGCGTGTGTTCACAGGAGTGACTGCACTCGTGTATGTGAGAGTCTGTGTTTGTAACTAGGTCTCATAGTATGAAGAAACAAATGAGATGAGAGAAGTCACTGAGATTTTGGTAACACTATCACAAAGTTTATGCAAAGACAATATTGTGCATGTGTCATTAGTCATCGTCAGCATCAATTGCTAAATGTTTTATGTGCACAACATGCAAGAAGTTCTCTTCATACCATTCCCTAGGAGGCAACATGTCCATTCATAACAACAAGCCAACCAAGAATAGTGGCACTAGTAGCTCCAATGGTGGTAGGGAGTGGTCCACATGGAAGCACATGTGTGACAAGTGCAATGTGAAGTTCCCAACTAGGCAAATCATCAATGGGCATAAGCGCAAGCATTGGTGGGAAGAACACTACAAGATGGCACTACTAGAAGATCAGAATGTGAAGCCACCATTGCTAATATTTCCTCATCATGAGGCAAAAAGGTCAAGGCTAGTGGTTGTGCCAACTAATGAGAACATATAGCATGCAAGGACAGGCTTGGTTGTGGTAGCTCACACAGTGCCACTGGATTGTGATGGTGTCCAGCAATGAGTGTGGTGCACACATGCAATCAGTGTGGCATGAGCTTCAAGGAGATTAGTTCACTAAATGGGCACCATAATCACTAGAAAGAGGAGCATAATTAAGCAGATGTGCATGATGGCAGAAAAACAACCCATCGCTATGATGGCAAACAAGTGTACTACTATGGTAGCTAACCAAAATGCATCATCAGGAAGTATTATGGTGGATAGTTACAATGGTGTGTCCAGAATGAATAAGACGTTCCTCTAAAAAAAGCTAATAAGATGGAACATCCTATCAAAGAGATTGATAGTAATGATGGAAGTGTGGTGCACACATGCAATGAGTGTGGCAAGGGTTTCAAGGAGATTAGTTCACTAAATGGGCACAACGGTATTCATCGGCAATAGGAGTATAAGCACATGTGCATGATGGTGAAACGACAACCATCACTGTGATGTTAGACAAATGTACTACTATGGTAGCTAACCAAATTATATCATTGGGAAGTACTACGGTAGATAGTAGCAATGGTGTGTCCAAAATGAATAAGACTAGTTATAAGATGGAACATCTTGTTAAAGAGAATGGCAACAATGGAAGTGTGGTGAACACATACAATGAGTGTGGCAAGAGCTTCAAGGAGATTACTTTGTTGAATGGGCAGAAGGCAATTCACTAGCAAGAGCATAAGCACATTCGCATGATGGCAGAACAACAACCCATTGATGTGATGGTGGACAAGTATAGCTAATAGATTGTATCATCAGGTAGTATTATGATGGACAGTAGCAATAGTGTGTCTAGAACATTCCTCTCAAAAATCTTATAAGATGGAACATCCTGTCATAGAGAATGATGGCAATAATGGAAGTGTGGTACACACATGCAATAAGTGTGGCAAGTGTTTCAAGGAGATCAGTTCACTGAATGGATACAAGGGTATTAACTAGCGAGAGGAGTATAAGCACATGTGCATGATGGCAGAACAAAACAACTCATCGCTATGATAGTGGACTAGTGTACTACTATGGTAGCAAACCAAACTATATCATCGGGTAGTTTTATGGTCAATGTTAGCAATGCTATGACAAAAATGAATAAGACTAGTTCTTCTAGAAAAGCTAATAAGATGGAAATTATTGTCGAAGAATGATGGCAACAATGGAAGTGTGGTGCACACATATAATGAGTGTATTATGAGCTTAAAGGAGATCAGTTCACTCAATGGGCACAAGGGTATTCACCATCGAGAGGAGTATAAGCACATGCACATGATAGCAGAACAAAAACCCATTGCTGCAATGGTGGACAAGTGTACTACTGTGGTAGCTAACCAAATTGTATCATCGGGAAGTATTATAGTGGATAGTAGCAATGGTGCATCTAGAATGAATAAGACTAGTTCCTCTAGAAAGCTAATAAGATGGAACATTCTATCATAGAGAATGATGGCAACAATAGAAGTGTGGTGCACACATGGATGAGTGTGGCAAGAGCTTTGTTGGTGCAAAAGTAGATCTACAAACACAAAGGGCTAATACCCGATTCAACGTTAAGGCGTGCCAGCCGATTTGACGTTACAATCGACAAAGGTGGTAACTCGAACACTTTGGTCCCGACAACAGCGAAGCGCCCGAATGGCACGGCCAAGAGGTGTCCACACAGAACTCGAGAACTCATCGAGATTGACTCGATGAATCCCTGAGAACTCGTAGATAAAAAAGAAAATATGCAAGTTGACAAAGTCGTTGAAAAGTAGATGCTGGAATTGATGTAAAAACTTGTGTTTGATTGATTGTGTATATCTTACATCGCTACAGGGTCTTATATTTATACCCTACCCAAAAGGGTTACAACCAGACACGACTAGGACTCGAATTCCAAATTAAACGGAATCCGTATACAAAGCAAACTCTAATAACTATGGAAAGTATTAAATCATCTTCCACAACCGATCGGTACACCACCGTGAATCGATCAACAACTCCTGCGCCTTTCTCCATGACCATCGGCAAACCACTTCCCATGGCCATCGGCAGCCATCAGCACCAGTCATCGGCACAAATCCATCACCACTCCTGGACTTGGCCATATCCTGTCGTTTTCTCATCGCCACCAACCCTCATCGGCAACTCTTCTGTAGACTAGTCACCACTTTTCTGCCTGCCGATCATACCTCATTAACTCCGGATACACGTCCAAACATATGTGTCCAAAAAACAGTGTCAACTAGCTTCAAGGAGATTAGTTCACTAAATAGGCACAAGGGTATTATCTGGTGAGAGGAGTATAAGCGCATATGCATGATGGCGGAACAACAACCCATCACAGTGGAGGCCTCACATGTAGTGTTTTGACCAAAACCATGGGTGACAAAAGAGGGATGAGATGAAGACGATTTGGTTTGCAGCACGGGTGCTACATAGGTTGTTGATGGAATTAAGTGGCACCGGCCAAATGACTTATCAACGGTATGACATGGTCAACTAAGCATATCAAGCTTGATGAAGAAATAGATGAGATGAAAAAAGTCAACGAGTTTTAGCAACACTGCCATAAAGATTTTTGCAAGGATAATACTATATATGCATGTGTCATTGTCAGCATCAATTGCTAAATCTTTTCTGTGCACACTATTATAGAAAGTTCATCACTGCTAGTTCTAGACCCCATTGGTAAAAGTCGTTGGTGATAGTCTGCCTAATCACCATTGTTTTCACAGTAGTGGAGGTATTGGTCATCACGACTAGATCAGCGTACGATCTGGCGGTGCTGTCAGTTACTTCACTACCATGTTAGAATATGATTCATTGGCAATTGGTTACTTACCAGTTACCACCCCTAGTGTTGCGGATGATCCAGTGATGATGATGGGGACAACAATGTTGGTTCAACATACCATCTGGCGAAGATGAATAAGACATCAACATATATCTTAGTTATGATCTATTGTTGATGTAGTTACCAGTACAACCGGCCGCCATTCAATCCGGTGGTGTTGATGGGGCGGTATTGCATGTGTGAGACAATATATATCAAAGTTGTACCACTTCTAATTCTACTACCCCCACCACCACCACCACCACCACCACACCACCGCCGCCACCATACCACCACCACCATGGGGATATCAAGTTGCTTCTTAGTGACATAACTAGAGTCTACCTCCACATACTTAGAGGATTTACACTTTGGATAATGCTTTGCTTCCTCATGTTCTTTACTAAATAGGACACACCCATTAGCACATGTGTGTATTTGCTCATACGGCATCACAAGTGCATGAAGGATTTTCACCAACGCATACATGTTCCTCGGTAGGTTCTAATTTGCTGGAAGCAGGGTCCCAAAAACTACCAACATACCATCGAAGCAGTCTTGACTCAGGCTATACTACAACTTCAACCCCATTAAGTGTCCAATGACATCAAGTTGAGAAATCATTGTCTTCTCATGAAGGAGCCTCTATGCCAAATCCAACATGTCATAGAATGCCTTTGTGGTTGACTCTGGATTCTCCTCCTCTGTACGTCCTTCACCGAACTCTACTTCATGAAAGTCATCTAACCATTCTATTACCCCAACATCACCATCAAACTCTTCAAAGTGTTGTCTCACAACCTCCACTCTAATACAATGGGCTTCACCATGGTAAACCCACCGAGTATAGTTTGGCATAAATCCAAACTTGCAAAGATGTTCCTCCATGGCCTTCCTTGTTTTCCTTTTCCTATTTCCACAATCACTGCAGGGACACCACATGTCACTTGCTCCTTTAGCAGCCTCACCAAAAGCTTGGTTCAAGAAAGCCTTGATCTTGTTCATCCATTCACCAGTGCTCTGATCCTAACTTGGACGGGCAGTGTACATCCACTCATGGTTATCCATCCTCTACCATATACATAACCGAGTAATATAACCATCAATCATATCTACACAGCATGCCTACTATCTAATAAGGTGAGGATAGGTCCTAATCCCACTCGCAGATGTAGATGAGGTTAGTTTCCATGCTCTACTTTGATCCAAGATAGAATTTTAGGAGAACCTCCCAGCTATTGTCCCGATACACATCCTAGAAGGGAGAGTGTATCTGGAGATCAACAGGGAGGTGATGCCAAAACTTTGTCTCGGATTAGAGCAGACCATGGAAACTAACCCATCTATGGATCCGCAGGCTGTCCAAAAAATATGAACAATCCAAAATAGATACGGTCGTAGATATGCAAAGATGTGCATACCTCCAACCATATCTCTTTCATATGGGAATCGCCTAACTAGGTTACATGATCTAGACCATGATATGGGGAGAGGGGTTATACCTAGGGTGACGGTGGAGTCAGGCTAGTGGGGTCATGGTGAGTCGAAGCAGTGGCAAGGCGATGTGGAGCAGGCAGATCCGTAGCGGCGACAAAGACGATTGGGGTACTCCGTCTTGGCTTCTACGATCTCTTCTCTAGAAAAAAACATGTAACAATTGTCTTGTTTGTTTGGCTAATAAGCCATGATAGAAAGTGTTATTGGCTGATTTATTGTGAGAGAAAACACTGCTAAATGGCTGACAGATTCGATTGATAAGCCCAAACGAAAAGATTGAATGTCAATTAAAAATCTCAGCAGAACCTCTCTTACACATTGAGGTTTCCAAAACCTAAAAGAAATAATGGCACGATGGCCAACAACCACATATATACCATGGGAAGCCATGTAAGAATGTATCGAAGTAGTACAACTACTACCGCTACTAACTTACTACTACTAACTACTACTTCCTCGATCTCTGAAAGCTTCAACTTCTAGAGTTGTCCTAAGTTGAACTTTCAACGACAACGACGGAGGGGATATACCTTGCCGATTCATTGGGCGAGGACGTTGGCGGTGAGGACAAACAGGTGGAATGGTGGGGATGGCTGCGGGGGCTCATCAACGGGCAGTCGCTCTCCTTCTTCTTTTCCTCTACTTCTCCTTCTCTTCCTCCTCCCTTTCTCCTCCTCCTCCTCCTCTCCTCTTTCTCCTTCTCCTTAGCCTCCTCCTACTCCTTCTCAGCGCGGGGGCCGTGGTAGGGCAACAGTGGTAGCAGGACGGTGCAGGCAGCCCGCAGCACAAAGGCCGAGCATGGGGCACCGGCGGCTCGCACATGGGGAGGGGTTGTCGGCGAGCGCCTGCGTTTACAGCCGGGCGGCGAGGGGCAGCGATGGGCGTGGTAGGGAGGAGGGTGAGGGGTGAGCTAGCTTGTGCGCGAGGTGGGGCCTACGGCAAGGTGTGGGAAGAGGCATAGGGGGATTTGGTGTCCGGGCGAGCATGGCAGCGGCTGTGCGAGGCGAGGGCAGCGGCGGTGGGGCGAGGCGAAATCAGCGGCGGCGGTGTGATGCAAGTGCAATGCAGCGGCACCGGGTGAAATGGGCTAGGGTTTGGGGGCCGTGGGATGCTGGGGATATATTTTAACTTCGGTCGATATAATTATAATTTTAGTCTTTGCTAAGTGCCCCAATCTAGCACTCGGCAAAAGGCTATTTAAAAAAACCCTGAAATTCCTCTTTGCCAAAGGTCCTGCAGAGGCACTCGGCATAATTTTATTTTTTTTTCTTTTTGCCTCCAAATCTTTTATGCTATCCTCCTACAATACCTTGAGGTACGTGTTCAAATTTGAAAGTTTTCTAGTTTATTTTGCTATATTTGGATCATTAATTTTGTTTACTTGATTTTTTTATAATTCAATTTTGAACTGCAGGTGCATCTAATAATAAAATTGAGTGATTCAAAAAATGATAGTCATATATTTGAGTGTATTCTGAGGCCATATCCAGGGACTGGCACAAAATTTCAAACATCTTCTTCTTGAAACATGGCCACCAACTTGCAGGCGATTTGTTTTAAAATTCTATAAAATGCAAACGAAGTCCATAAATCATGAAACTTGTCAAGATGTCGTGATACCACATGTGGAGGGTGTGATAAAAAATTGAGAACGTTTCGTGCAAGTTGTGATGTACGATGCTTAAAACCCACACATATGCACATGTGATCACGATATTTTTCGTGTTTTGAGATGTCACACATTTTTTCGTATAAAATCGTGTGTTACATAGCCAGCAAGATTCAAACCCATGACCTTCCCCTCGTGCGTAGCATGCACTATCATTCAACCCATCACTTAATTGTGACTATATTAGAGTTTGGTTTCCACAAATTATCCTAAACCCGAGCATACATTGATTGTTTGAGGCTCTAAACGAATTTAAATGAAAAATTGTCAACTATAAAGTTTCATAACTTTTTAAGATCTGCAACTTTTATATTGGTAGTTTCTCCATCTGAGGTCGTTTACAAAATTTGAATTTCTAACAAATTTGAACATAATTTTCGATGACAAGACGTTTTCAAATAAAAAAGTTATCAATTATAAAGTTTTATAACTTTTTGAGAATGACAACTTTTATTTTGATGGTTTTTTCATACGAGGTCATTTAAAAAATTAAAAAAATCAATTTCAAAATACCTCTACGGGCAGTTTTCGTAGGAGAGTACCACTAAAAATCTGATTTGTAGTGGCGGTTTCTTAAGAAAACCGCATGTAGAAATGCATAATTTTCAGTGGTGATAGAAAACCGTCTGTGCAAATATATTTTCACTAGCGGTTTACTTAAGAAAACCGCTAGTGAAAATGCACCATTTACATTGATGGTTTTCTTAAGAATATGTGTTTCCACTAGCGGTTCTTGAGTCAGACACGCTAATTTATTTTTACAGGTATTTTTAATTAAAACCGTTTGTAAAAAGAATCTCCACTGTTAGCGTAGAGCTTTTACAGTGGACTAGTCGTCAGATTATTAGGCTAGTCTCAATGCATGTTTCATATGAGTGTCATGCACATTAAATAAGATGCCACATAAATAAAATTGTTGACTTAGCAAGATCATTATATGAAGGAGTTTCATCAAATGAGAGAGAAGTTTCATCCCAATAGAACTTACGTGGCTCGGTTACCTAATTTATAATTTTGGTAACTGTACCATGAAACTATATATATTGAGACTGGCCTTACCTTGACCTTCTTGAGGAGCTCGTATCCCGTCATCTCTGGCATCCAGTAATAATAAGTTATTATCATACTCACGTTCGCCTCCCAGGTAAATTCACGCGTAAAAAAAACATTAGATGAAAAATAAAGACGGAGAATCCATAAAGATCTCTATTTTTAGGCCTTATTTAGTTGGTAAAAATTTTGGATTTTAGATACTGTAGCACTTTCGTTTGTTTGTGGCAAATATTATCCAATCATAGACTAATTAGGGTCAAAAGATTCATCTAGCGATTTACAGGCAAACTGTGTAATTAGTTTTTGTTTTCGCCTAAATTTAATACTCCATGCATGTGCCGCAAGATTCGATGTGATTGAGAATCTTGAAATTTTTTGGAAACTAAACAAGGCCTAGGCCCTGTTTAGTTCCCCGTCTAAAAATTTTTCATCCATCCCATCGAATCTTTGGACACATGCATGGAACATTAAATGTAGATAAAAAAAATAAACTAATTATACAGTTTAGTTGAGAATCGCGAGACGAATCTTTTAAGCCTAGTTACTCCATGATTAGCCTTAAGTGCTACAGTAACCCACATATGCTAATGACAGATTAATTTTGCTTAATAAATTTATCTTGCAGTTTCCTAACGAGTTATGTAATTTGTTTTTTATTAGTTTCTAAAAATCCTTCCCGACATCCTTCCGACACATCCGATATGACACCCAAAAAATTTTCGTTCCCAATCTAAACAGGCCCCTAGTGATCCCGCTATAGTTCAATAGTGACCTCCCGTCTCCTCACATAATAAGGCCGTGTTTAGTTGGTGAGCGAAAAAATTTCGCGACACTGTAGCACTTTCGTTTGTTTGTGGTAATTATTGTCCAACCATGGACTATTTAGGTTCAAAAGATTCGTTTCGTAAATTTTGACTAAACTGTGTAATTAGTTTTTATTTTCGTCTATATTTAATACTCTATGCATGTGTCTAAAGATTCGATGTGACGAGAAATCTTGAAAAATTTTGGGTTTTGAGGTGGAAGTAAACAAGGCCTAGCACAATCCATCACATCCACAATCCATCACATCCACAGATCTCTATTTTTGGTGCAGCAGTCGGATGCATGCCACAGCCGCTATACCACCCACCTCCCTACCTATCCACACCTCCCCAACAATTCTCCGCGCCACGACAAGTAAACACGAAAAATTCCTCGATCCTCCGGTGTCGCCGACCAGCACGCCCTGCCTCCACTGCTCACTGCCACCGCCGGAACACCGCCCCGCCTGCGCCCTCCGTCGGACGTGCGGCGCGCCACCGCTGCGATCTCTCCATCCAGGACTTTATTTGTTTCCGAAGGAAAAAATTTTAGGACACTGTAGCATTTTTGTTTATTTATGGTAATTATTGTCTAACTATAGACTAACCATACTTAAAAGATTCGTCTCGTCAATTTCAACCAAACTGTGCAATTAGTTTTTATTTTTGTTTATATTTAATACTCCATACATGCGTCTAAAGATTCGATGTGACGGAAAATTTTGAAAAATCTTACGTTTTTAGGTGGAAGTAAACAAGGCCCAGGTTATATGCAGCCTGGATCGCATGGTGTAGTGGTACTCCGTGGGCCGCAGTGAAACAAACAAGAAAAAATTTATTTCCCTCAAAAAAAGACAAGAAAAAATTTATATGCGGGCTGGCTGCACAGATGCTCGGTGCAGACCACGCCCGATGGAAGCCACGCGTGAGGAGGAATTCATCACGCGACCAGCGCCAGGCGATGAACGGCTTCACGCGGCCACGAGAAAGCCCATGTGTCTGGCGGCAATTGATCCGACGGCTGCTGTGCCATGGAAAGGCACGTGTCAACATCTGACTGGAAGTGCTCTGCCTCAGTACAGCCGGTTTACATTTAAATTTTTTTCCGACAAACGCGTTGCCTCCTATGCCTATGGGCTGGGCAATTGGTGCTATCAGTTTTTTTTGTTCTGATTTACTACTACGGAAGTGGTTTGTAAAAGCCATCAAAATCAATTTTGTAGAGGCTGTTGTTGTAGTCTTGTAGACTGAGTTTTTTTCCTATTCTAAGTGTTACGAGCCCTTTCAACTATGGGCGTGAGCCTTTAAACACTGTAATGTTGTATTATTATTTTTTTCACTTGTAAAAGGCTTTTTAGGGTACAAAAACAATGTTCCTTATTAGTACAGTGAGTACAATAAGAATTCTTCTGAGCCTTTGATTTTGAAATTACCTAATAACGACTTTCAAATGCAGAGTTCAGTTTAGCACATTGACAAAGGGCCACACTCCTAGCTTTCCATCAAAAATACAATTGCCTCATCATCATATATAGGCCTTCCTGCAGCTGATAAGAACATAACTTTGTCAATGGCATTCTTATTGCATATAGTCCTATGGGGGTCGTCCTCTTCTACAAGCATATAGTACGTTGTGTACTTCGATGTGTTGTTGAACCACTTCTCGTCCATGTGAATAATGTTTTTCATTTCACTAAACATGGGTTCATTTGGCAATGTCTGCTCATCTAACATCGACAGACACCACTACAGCCTCTCTTTCTTGTTTTCATCCCTTAGTAGAGGCTTCAATGTGTTAGAATGGCGTCGTAGCAGCCCTTATTTGCACCTATGTACAGTGCTCTTCTCTACACCAAGAGCAGTAGCTAGTGATCTTATCATTCTCCTCCTATGCAAGAGGATGCTAAGAACATCTGATAGGTCTATTTGTTTTTTCGTGGCCACAATTCCTTTTTCTCAATCTAACATCTACTGGCCTGCCTTGTGCACGGAACTGCTTTACTCTCTTCCAAACACTCCGCACTTGATTGATACTAACCTGGAACATTTGAGCAACTTTATTTGTACTATTCTTTTTTAACCTTCCTCGGTTGCTTCTCTCACGCAATTCTTCATATATTTGCTATCTTTCGAGATCCATCAGATTTCTGTGATGATGTGTATTATTTTCATTTGCATGTTCATCTTTATCAGCATTTGAGTCCTCCAACTCCTCAACAACGAAGGCTAAGTCCACAACATTAGAGTACACACCATAGTCATGCATGCCCTTGTCATGTCTACATTAACAATATGTTGGTGAGTTCTAATACCACTGTTGCAGTGTTGTACATAAATGGTAAATATTTCATAATAATAGTTGCTGAAAATGTTTCTAAAAGTTAAAAAAAATGTCTTGGAAGTGTTGTAGTTGTATGAAAAGGTTGTGCCAACTATTTGAGAAAAAACTAATGTTACATGAACTTTACTTAGTTTTATTTAAATCTATGCAAATAGACGAGTTCGAATAACTAAATCCAAATTGTTGCTATTTTATATGCAGTGCCTTATAACCATGCTTAGTTACTCTATGTCATTTTGTATGTGTACTGATTAGCCCCATAGTTCAAGTTATCAAGTTTAGTTGCAAATGGTGATATAAGCTTGACCGTAAATCCTTGTTTTGAACACTTAACTGAAATGAACAATGTATACAGTCAAAGTTGCTGATCTGGATCTTAGTGATCATTTCTTGCCTCTCTTGTTGATCAAAAGGTTCTGAGTTGAGGTCAAATTCATCTTGTTCATGTTCACCATGAAAGCTGATATCTCCATGTTGTTGATGGTCTTCTTCAACAACAAGGACTACAGAAAAGGTGAGGGATAGTGTCTAATTCATGTTCTGAACTTGTGTGTACACATTTCACCATTTGCTTGTTGTAATGATGCAGTTAAGAGACATTACCTTCATGGGGTGGTTGTTGTCCTAGCTAAGCAGCAATGTTGAGATCAATAACATGCACAGTATCTTGTTCATCTTCTAGAAGAGAGTGGGCCTGATCTTCATGGTGTCGGTGTACTTCACCCTCTTGGGAGGTCGATGGACTTGATCTTGATCCAGAGGATGATGGGTTTCAACACCTTCCACATGTGCAGGTTTTGCATTTAGGTTCATCTCCATCTGGTACTATGTTGAGATCTGTGGCTAACTCTTCATCTCCATCTGGTACTATGTTGAGATCTGTGGCTAACTCTTCATCTCCATCATCTGGTACTATATTGAGATCTATGGCCATGTCTAAATATAGATTGGATTGCAGGTTGTTGGAGTTTAGGGAAGATTGAGCCTTTCGTTGGATTGATCTTGAAGAGGTGGAGACTTTTTATAGTGGGCCAATGGCGCCAATTCAAAATTTGTAATTTGGCCACAATGGCGCCAGACTTGTGGTACTGGAACATTCCGTGCTATATTACATGCCCATGAGCTTGTAGCACTAATAATTTTTTATGTGTGTCACTCCACTAGTCTGTGAAATGTTTGGCCACTAGTTTATTGTACTACTATTATTGGTTTATTTATTTTAAATTTTACTCTCCAAATATGTGAGCAATTCTCTATACTGTCAGACGTCTTTATAGGGGAAAAAGTGTAATTTGCCGACTTCATTGATCTAGGAGCCCAAGTGCTAGATGTATTTTTATTTGTGGGACGGAGAGAGTACAACTGTGGTATGGGGATGCTATCGATCCTCGTGGTTTCACGTGCACAAACACCACGCTGATCCAGTGATGCGGTGAAGCCTACCTCAATTTTTGCGCTACTTGTCACAAAATTTTTGCGCTAGTACTTGTCACAGACAATTGTGCCGCAGACTAGACAACGAAGTCAAACAAGATTTTTCAGCATATCGAATCTTGCAGCACATGTATGGAGCATTAATATAAATAAAAAAATAACTAATTGTACAGTTTACCTGTAATTTGTAAGATGAATATTTTGAGCCTACTTAGTTCATGGTTGGACAATAATTACTAAATACAAACGAAAGTGCTACAGTAGCCGAAACAAAAAAAATTGCAACTAAACAAGGCCAAATCAAACTAGTGCGCCGTTAGCCATGTCTCAAGATGGCAATGGGTACGTACCCGACGGGTAGTGACCACCCGTACCCGCACCCATGAAGTCTAAATTTTATCCATCGGGCTACCTGTACTCGCACATGGGTAGGAAAATGCTCCCATACCCGTACCCGCGGGTAAATTCTACCCGATGATAACCTGCACCCCGAGGATTACATATAAACCTTAGACATTCACATGCAAAGATAAATCATTCTAAGCTTCTAACAAGTTATAAACTAATATTCATATAATAACATCACATTCATATATATAATAGGATAGTTTAGTTGGATTTAGACCAAATTCATAGGTTATATAGGCTAAAATGACAAGAATGGCTAGTTATTTTGGCGGGTATTTTTTACCTGCGGGTAGGCGGGTATGGGTAGAATACACCCGTACCCGGCATACCCGATGGGTATAGTATTTTACCCAATAACATACCCACGGGTAGAAAATTCATCCTATACATGCCTCTTTATCGGGTAAAACTCGTTACGTACTCGAGTTTCGGGTACCCGTTGCAATCTTGAGCCATGTCGCATCACTGCTTCACCCGCCTGACCTGCTGGGTGTGTCGCGCCCGTCGGCCACCGCGCCGCGCCTGCCAACTGCCACCGCCTCCAAAGGGTTAGGGTTTGGAGGGAGAGGGAGAGAGGGAGAAGGCCACGAGGAGACCAGGAGCGGAGCGTGCGAGTCGCTGCGGGCTGCGGCTCTGAAGAGTCATGCCGAGTGGGCTGTTGGGCTATGAGGGCAAGTAGCGAGTGGGTGGCGAGTGGGTTGAGCGCCTACGCCTGCACGTCGTGGAGTCTGGCTCTTTAATGATGTGTCGATTCCTCGGGGTCTCAGTTTGGTTTGGCATAGAACCGAAGCCGAAGTCGAACACCGAATCACACAAAAACAGAAACCGAAGCCGAACCGAAAAAACAACAAACCAACTTTTCAGTTCAGTGTTCGATTTTTGGTCAGGTTGATTCTGTCCGATTCATCTCCATGTGGAGGTACCGATACAATGCTATGGATCCTCATGGTTTCGCGTAGACAAACATGCCGTGATGTCTATCTCAATTTATGTGTTACTTGTCATAAAATTTTTGTGCTAGCTGGATGCGCGGGGCAGCGGCTGCCTCTCCACCACGCTAGGGAGCGCGCGGTGGCTGAAGCTTGCTGCTCGGGCACTGGCGTCGTTGTCACGCGAATTTGCTAGTTATTCATTATTCATTTTCGTACAACTTTTTGTCTGATGGCTAGCAGTTTGCTATTTGCTTTCATATGGTAGTGCCTTGTAACTACTCCCTCCGTCTCAAATTATAAGTCATTCCAAGAATCTTGGAGAGTTAAAGTTTTTCAAGTTTGACCAAATTTATATAGTAAAATAATAACATTTTTAGTATCAACCAAGTATCATTAGATTCTTTGTTAGTTATATTTTCATAGCGTACCTATTTTATGACATAAATCTTTATATTTCTCTCTATAATTTTGATCAAACTTGAAAATACTTTGACTCTCCAAAATTCTTGGAATGACTTATAATTTGAAATGGAAGGAGTAGTAGCCACTGCACGGTGAATCGCTGATGTCAATCAAGAAATAAAAATTCACTTCAGTTATTTCTAGTACAAATGTAATGGATAATACTCCCTCCATTCATAAAAAAACTGCAACTCTCATGTTTCAAGGAGCCAAACAATTTTAAATTTAATCAAAATTGTATAAAAATATCATCTACAATATAAAATAAATTTCATTAAATCCACCCTAAAAACGTATCTTCATAATGTTTTCCTTGTATTGTCGGTGTTATCACTTTCGATAAAAAAGAATATGCTTTTCTTGACAGAAATGGAAATATCTTTTTCATTTCTCAGCAACAGGATCGGTTGCTAAAAAAATCATATAAAAATCAAATAAAAAGGTTCTAGCAAAGCTGCTGTACTGGCGGGATTGGCTAGGCTCTTTTTGCACTCTGGCCTTGTTTAGTTCCCAACAAATTTTGTAAAATTTTTCAGATTCTCTATCACATCGAATCTTTAGACGCATGCATAGAGTATTAAATATAGACAAAAATAAAAACTAATTGTACAGTTTGGTTGGAATTGACGAGACGAATCTTTTAAGCCTAGTTAGTCCATAATTGGACAATATTTGTCAAATACAAACGAAAGTGCTACAGTGTCCATTTTCCAAAAAATTTTGAAACTAAACAAGGCCTAAATCCAAACAAGAGTGAGTGGTTCGATTCCACTCTCAAAACAAGACCGAATGAAAGAAAATGCAAGTGAAACGGGACCAAAATTTTAGGTTGGGAACATGTATTTGAACCACCTAATAAACCAGATCTTTAAAAGACATACCACTATTTCGATACACTCAGTTAAATTTAAGGAGTTTGATTTAGGAGAAAACTCAAAAGAATAATACTTTAAATCGGACGGAGTATCATGGCCTATTTGGTAGAGCTCTTCTAACTTATTCTCTAATGGAGTGATTTTGGTTAGGGGAGCATACTGGATGAGAGCAGATAAAGTAATCCGAACATCTGATCCACTGCGTTCTGTTAATCAATCTTTGGAGCTCAAGAGTATTATAGTCATTAGTCAAATCATTTGCTTTCTCCAATGGCCCTATGCCAATGAATTCTAAATGGACAGATTTACAAAAGTTTGATCCCTTCATTTTTAATTATAAAACATTTTGGCATTTCTACATATATAGTTTTGTTGTGTACTTAGATATATACTATATCTACATACAATATATCTAAAAAAACAAAATGTTTCATAATTTGGGACATAGGGAGGTAGCAAGGTAAATAAAAAAATAAACATGGCATTCTCAAGGAAAATATACAAAACCATATCGGCACTATCTTTTGCCTGAGTAATGACAAACTCTACAAGCAATAGAATTCAGGAAGTATCAGCAACATTGTACCGGAGGGTTCAAAATTTTGGCGAAATTTCATGAATTTTGGAAATTTCAGTGGTGGAAAAGAAAAAATCAAAATTTTATAGTAATATACTAATACATGTGCTATATAACTCTAGACAGACTCATATTTTTCTATTATTTATGTTGCATATTCTTCTACACAATCTATGTGTACCCATAAATCAATGCTAATATTTTCTTAGATCTAATTTTTTAGAAAAATATATTTCATATGCAAGTCTCTAAAAAAAACATCGGTGAAATTCTGGTTGAATTTCGCGGTAATTTTAGAAGTGGTACCGAAATAAAAAACCCATCAACCTGTTCGGATGACAAGTTGAAGTCGAATTCACGTGTTCTCAAACTTGACTAATCTATACCTATCTATAAAGAGCCAAAATTTCAGTCTGCCAAATATTTTCTTCTGCCTCCTGTCCATGTTCTGTCCGTGTTCGTGTTCGGTTTACGGATCGCCTCCTCTGTCCAACGTTTTTAAAAGGGCAAAAAAAAAATAAAAAACATTCTAGGGTTCCTAATGCAAAATCTCATATTCCAGTCGCTCGCCTCTACCGTCGACCGCAATCCCAACCGGAATCGGTACTGATGGAAAGAAAAAAGAATAAAAATTTTTCTAGAGTTTCTAATATAAAATCTCCAATTTACTTTTCTTTTATTTTTTAAATTGGCTGAAAATTAATAAATGCATAGTAATTCATAGAAAAATCTAAAAATTATAAAACAAATTTTGTTCAACTCCACATATATAGATCCATGCAGTAAACAAAAAATATCACAAATTTTAGTACACTTTTTTTTTGGAAATGCTTGCCTATGCTTTTTACTGTAAAATTAAAATTGTAGTTATCTTGCTCCAATTATTATAAAAATTTAATGGTACCCTATTTAATGTGATGCTTGATTCATATTTCATA
>Ga0182004_10000772_pt1 | contig 21171 bp, 22 predicted proteins | sample Sormic07211540_1_FD_120479 | JGI IMG/M metagenome (GOLD analysis project Ga0182004, IMG submission 120479) | Endophyte microbial communities from Sorghum bicolor roots, Mead, Nebraska, USA - 072115-40_1 MetaG | ecosystem: Host-associated > Plants > Roots > Unclassified | place: USA: Nebraska...
AAAGCTACAACGGTATCCGTGTGCTTGCGGATTTATCTGTGTGCGTATAAATACCATAGTACACTCTAGTGCCATGCTAGGGATGACAACCTAGTATTCAAGTGGTGTTAGCAAGTGTCAACATCAAGTTCGTAGCTTGCGCATCTATCTGCCGATAAACTACTACCGTGGGTATACCCCAAGGTAGACTGCCGACAAGCTTTCGTCGACAGTGGCGCGCTAGGTAGGGGGTGTGTGTACAGCTTCTCAGACTCCTAGCAATGCTTATATTTTAGAAACTCTCGAAGGAGTTGAATTCCCTAGAGCTTTAAATGGAAAATATTTAAAGAAGTACTATCCGAGTATCTGGATTGATGCATGAAGGTTAAATGCCGATAACGGTCCTATCAGCTAGACAAAATATTAAGTGTATCTGGAGCCATGCATGGAGTTTTAGTGCCGATAACAATCCTATCGGCTGGACCAAAATGATTAAAGTTTTTGAAAATAGAACTAAACAGGTTGCCGATTGTGGGGGTATAAACCCCTATACCCTTACGGCTAGACTTAGGCTAGGAGATTTGGCCCATCACAAGACAGTTCGAGGCTTGATCCAACTACTCGGAGTTTCGCGCAAGGAAACAGGACGTGGAGATCAAGCAAGATTCTAGTCGGTTAGAATAGGAATTGATATCGCATTATCTATGGCAATTGTAACCGACTAGGATTAGTTTCTAAATCTGTAACCCTGCCCTCTGGACTATATAAAGAGAGGCAAGGGACCCCCTTAGACAATTCAATTCAATCCACAGCAATACAATCAGACGCAGGACGTAGGTATTACGCCCGCACGGCGGCTGAACCTAGATAAAATCCTTGTCTGTGTCTTGCGTCACCATCAAGTTCGTAGCTTGCGCATCTGTCTGCCGATAAACTACTACCGTGGGTATACCCCAAGGTAGATTGCCGACTAGCTTTCGTCGACAGTGGCGCGCTAGGTAGGGGGTGTGCGTACAGCTTCCCAGACAAACAAGATGGTCATCATCACAGCTTCCGCTGTCGTGGCTGAAGGTCTCACATTCACCGTCGGGCAGATCACCTAGACGACTCACGCCGGCGGCCTTACGACCATGACTTTGGAACAAACTCAGATCCCATCTGAAATAGCAGAGGTGGTGATCCCGATCACACCGACCACGACCACTACGACTCCGAGGGCACGACCTGCTTCCTCGTTACAAGGGGAAATGAGTCGACAATTCGGATCTCCTTGAAGCCATCGATCACGCCGACCACAAGCTTCTTGAAGCCTCCAACCTGATGTGTTCGATTTCGTGCTAGCCTGATCGAGCACTGGTATCGAATTTTTTTGACTCCCATCGACCAACTCGTGCCACCAAGCACGAATGATTGGGGACGTCCTTGATAGTAACAGTGACCCCCAAGGAATGAACTGCCAAGCTCAAGACAGCCTCGCCAGACGAGGATTTCTCTCATGGTCTGAGTAACGCGGCTGACCAAGCTTCACGACATACTCGATCCCTATTCAGGAAGATGGGCTTGTCGCCGCGGCAAACCAGGTGAACAGCCCGTCACTTCGTCAACATGGTCTCCATCACACTGTGCCGGAAGACAAGATCAACAACACAAATTCAAGCACAGGCTCTATCGCTACCGAGGTTTTACACCCCGAGGACGAAGACTATGACCTGGATCTTTCGCCTTACCCCCTAGGTTTTTCCCGCTTTCTGGTCTTTCCACCTCGACGAGGAGATCTGGTTTTCAGTGTCAGCAATGACGAACTAGTCGTTGACAGCGAAACCGACGAACAAAGACAGCAGCGTGAACAGCGCAACGCTGATTGTGCTCAGCGATGAGCAGATGAGGAGCAGCGGCAACTGATCCCAAACAACCTTGATGATGCTTTCGACATGGTCGAAAACCAGCAAGTATTCAAGACACCAAGCGCCAATGTAGCCGTCGCCATGGCAAACCTTGATTGACTCCTAGATCCTCCAGAATATCAGGGCGTTCAGTCCAACATACGAGCACATCTGATCGCCACGATGGGACAGACTGCTACTCTACTCAAAAGGGTCCAAGCCATCTCCTACACGGAGGCCACCTCCGACCAGACTCATCGCAGTCGGGCCTCACCGTGACCCGGTGGACATCGTCGTAGCCGTTCGCCCTTCAATGACCGCAGGAAGGACACCCATCACGACAACCGTGGTCGGGACGCTGACAATTACCACGAACAGAGACGTGGACATGATCAGGAGGTGGACCAAGACCAGGACCTACGGCAAAACCTCTCTCATAGGGATGCTCGCGAGCGCATCAACAGGCGCATTACTAATAGAGTGGTACATGAAAACGTGCGACGCATCGAGTACGATGCAGCTCACGGCCCCCCTAGCCTAAAACAGTTCTCTTCACATCTTCGGCAAGTCATATGCCCCCACAATTTTAAGCTCGAGAAGCTTAAAAAGTACGATGGCAAGGAAAACCCCAAAAACTGGATCACCCTTTACGAGATCGTAGTTCGATCAACAGCAGGGGACGAGCACGTCATGGAAAATTTTTTTCCAGTCGTACTTGACCAAGCCGGCCATCAATGGCTCCTCGGTCTACCAGAAGACTCTTTTGATTCATGGGAGGAATTGCGGTAGGCTTTCATCGATAACTTCATTGCTACCTGCGAGCAGCCTGGAAACAAATACGACCTCGAGAGGATAAGAGACCGGAAGAACGAGCCCCTGCGCGACTACATCCGACGTTTCTCAGATATGCACCTCAATATTCCAAAAATTTCCCACGACAAGGCCATATCGGCTTTCATCAAAGGTTTACGTTTCCACAAAGCTTTAAGAAGCAAACTCCTACGCAAGAGGCCAACCACGGTTGCCGAACTCCTCACCACGGCCAAAAATTACGTCGACGCCGACGACGTAGAGAAGCTCATTCGAGAAGATGTTCGAGGAGCCGAGCAGCCTCCCCCGACGAGACGACTGTCGTGGACGTTTCGACATTAGGAACCCTCGCTGTGGCGACAACCGCGACCACCGAGAGGGGTGGGATAGGCGTCACGACAACCGTGATGACTTCAGAGGCAAGCGACCTCGCGACAATGATCACGAGGTAAATACAGTCAAGCTTTCCAACGGACGACGAGATTATCAAGAAGACTAAAACAAAACGTTGAAAGGACCATGCCAACTCCATCCCAAGTCTAACCACATGATGGAAGAATGTTATGTCCTCAAAAGCATCTATACACAACGGGCTGCTTAGGGAGACGCTGCCAAAATAACTAGGAAACATGACAGACACAGTCAAGAAGATGAAGACGACGACCAGGATAGGGACCCACGACATCAATATGTCAACCCAACCGACGTGGTGCACTCCATTTTTGGAGGGAAGGTCTCAATCGAGTCAAAATGAGAAAGAAAACTCCTCAAGAGGGCTTGCTTAAATGTGGACAGCGCTGATGGTTCGATCACCGACCCTAAATTCCCTCCCTGGTCACATCGAGAGATCTCTTTCAACAGGCAGGACCAGTGGGCTGCCATCCTAGAACCAGGACGCTTCCTGTTGATCCTGGACCCATGCATTAACAGCGTCAGGTTCGAGTGCGTGCTCGTGGATGGTGGTAGCTCTATCAACATCTTGTTTCGCAACAGCTTGCCTGCCGTCAAGCTAACTCCGACGCAGTTGAAACCGTATGAAGCTCAGTACCCCTTGGCCAAATAACGCTGCCCGTCTAGTTCGGAACGCTAGACCACTTTCGCACAGAATTCGTAAATTTGTGGTCACTGACTTTGACGGGACCTACCACGCTATTCTAGGTCGTCCTTCTCTCACCAAGTTCTCACAGTCCCACACTATTCATACTTGGTCCTCAAGATGCCAACCGAGAAGGGCGTCCTGACCGTCAGAGGCAATGTCCACACGGCATACACCTGCGAGGAGGAAAGCTTCAAGATCACCGAGGCAATCGACCTCTCGATTCGCATGGCAGAAACGGTGACACAAGCAACACAAGTCTCACCCGACCAGCTCAAACTGCCCAAACAGGAGACTCCAATAAAAAGCACTAGGTCCAAGGAGCACAAGGAAGTCCAGCTGGTCGACGACAGCCCAGAGAAAACGGCTCTCATCGGAGCCAATCTGGATGCCAAATAGGAAGACGCGCTCGTCATGTTTCTAAGGGACAACGTAAGCGTTTTTGCATGGAAACCTGCGGACATGCCCGGCGTCCCACGAAGCCTGATCGAGCACTCCTTAAATGTCTCGAAGACCGCAAGACCTATCAAGCAGAAGCTATGACGGTTCGCTCGTGACAAAAAGGAGGCTATTAGGATAGAGATTACACGGCTTTTAGCAGCCAGGTTTATTAAAGAAGTGTATCACCCCGATTGGCTCGCCAATCCGGTCCTTGTAAGAAAAAAGAATAATGAATGGAGAATGTGTGTTGATTACACCGATCTCAATAAACATTGTCCTAAGGATCCTTTTGGTCTTCCCCGCATAGACGAGGTGGTCGATTCAACGGCCGGGTGCGAACTACTCTCTTTCCTTGATTGTTTATCACCAGATCTCATTAAAAGAAGACGACCAGATTAAAACCTCCTTCATTACTCCCTTCGGTGCATGTTGCTACACCACCATGTCCTTTGGACTAAAAAATGCTGGAGCCACCTATCAACGTGCTATTCAGTAGTGCCTCCACGACGAGATACGTGATGACCTTGTCGAGGCTTGCGTCGACGACATTGTCATCAAAACCAGAGACGCTAGCACTCTCATCGACAACTTAGACCACACATTTAAAGCGCTAAACAAATACAAGTGGAAGCTTAACCCCAAAAAATGCATCTTTGGGGTTCCTTCCGTTATACTGCTCGGCAACATTGTCAGTCATGATAGAATACGACCAAACCCTTCAAAAGTCAAGGCAGTGCTCGATATATGACCACTCAGAAATGTAAAAGATGTTCAAAAGTTCACGGGTTGTATGGCTGCTCTCAGCCTGTTCATCTCTAGGCTAGGAGAAAAAGGACTCCCTTTCTTTAGACTATTAAAAGCATCAAAAAAATTCTCCTGGGCAGAAGAAGCTGACATTGCATTTGCGCAGCTCAAAACTTTCCTCACTTCACCATCCGTTCTCACTGCGCCTCAACCTAACGAGGACCCACTTCCTTTATATAGCAGCAACCGATCGGGTCGTCTCTACGGTGCTCGTAGTGGAGCGGGATGAACCAGGCCAAGTCTACAAAGTCCAGAGACCAGTATACTTCATAAGCGAAGTCCTAAACGAATCCAAGAACAGATACCCCCAGATACAAAAATTAATCTACGCCATCCTAATCACCTCAAGGAAGTTGAAACACTACTTCGATGGTCATCGCATCTTAGTTACTACAAGTTTTCCGTTGGGGGACATCTTGCTCAATAAGGACGCCAACGGCAGAACTATAAAATGGGCCATGGAATTATGCCCATTTTCATTGGATTTCTAGAGTCGTACAACCGTCAAGTCTCAAGCTCTGGTCGACTTCATCGCCGAATGGATAGATCTCAACGCACCGCCCACTCCAGATATCTCCGATCACTGGTCAATGTTCTTCGACGGGTCCCTAAACATCAAAGGTGCTGGTGCCAGGATCCTTTTCATTTCACCAAACAAGGACAAACTACGCTACGTCCTTAGGATCCTCTTCCTAGCATCCAACAATGTCGCCGAGTACGAAGCATGCTTGCATGACATCCAATTGGCCGTCGAACTGGGAGTCAAACGCCTTTACGTCTACGGCGACTCTGCCCTGGTCATTAACCAGTTAAATAAGGAGTGGGACATGACTCATGAGAAAATGGATCTATACTACAAAGAGATCTAGAGGTGGGAAGTGAATTTTTATGGAATAGAATATATACATGTGGTCTGGGACAAGAATCAAGCAGCACATGCGCTATCAAAGATAGGATCATCCCGTGCTCAGATTCCGCAAGGTGTTTTTGTCCAATACATTGACACACCGAGCGTTGGAACGGACCTGGTCGGCAAGCCACACAACGAGACACTGCTCATCCAGGACGCCACCCCGACAACCAGCGACAATGACTGGCGCACACCTTTCGTTAAGTACCTCTCGGACGGTTCAGGATTTCAAGACAAGACGAAGAACGAATGTCTCATCCGTTGATCCAAAAACTATATAATGGTTGACGGCCAACTTATGCGAAAAAATGCAAACTCAGAAGTCTTGTTGAAATGCATAACTCAAGACGATGGCATCAAGCTGCTAGATGACATACACGCTGGATCCTGTGGCAACCATGCCGCTTCTAGAACACTGGTCGGAAAAGCTTTCCGAGCAGGTTTTTACTGGCCAACCGCAGTAGCTGACGCTGAGAAGCTGGTCCGGCATTGTGAGGGGTGTCAGTTCTTCGCCAAAAGGACTCACGTACCCACTCACAAGATCCAGACGATACTGTCATCTTGGCCATTCGCCTGCTGGGGCCTTGATATGATTGGGCCATTCAAACCCACTCCCGGCAATTTCAAATTCGTATTCATGCTGATCGACAAGTTCTCCAAGTGGATCGAGTACATTCCACTAGTCAAAGCAACTTTAGAGAAGGCTGTAGAATTCCTCAATCAAATCATACATAGATTCGGAGTTCCTAACAGTATAATCACCGACCTGGGCACTCAGTTCACCGGCGCTACATTCTGGGATTTCTGTGATGACAGAGGCATAGTCATAAAATACGTGTCGGTAGCCCATCCTCGAGCCAACAGTCAAGTGGAGCAAGCCAATGGGATGATTATAGATGCACTAAAGAAGAGGCTGTACATGGAAAATGACAGAGCACCGGGCGGCGGATGAAAGAATTACCAGTGGTGGTCTGGGGTCTCCGAACACAGGTGTATCCCCCTATTTCATGGTTTATGGGGCTGAGGCAGTGCTTCCCTCCGATGTAGCTTTCAGATCCCCAGGAGTCGAGCACTCTGACTAGTCTTCAGCAGACCACACCAGAGAACTTGAAATTAATTGCATAGAAGAGAAACGGTTGGCCTCCTGCCTTCGAACAGCAAAGTACCTCGAAGCCATAAGACGATACTACAACAAGAACGTCAAGGATCGTTCTTTCGTGGTCGGTGATCTGGTACTCAAATGGAAAACAAACCAGAAAGTAATGCATAAGCTATCTACGCCATGGGAGGGACCTTTTGTGGTCGCCAAAGTCACACGTCCCACCTCTTATAGGCTGGCTTACCCAGACGGAATAAGCCTGCGTAACTATTGGCACATAGACAAATTACGGCGTTTCTACCCCTAAGTTTCAGTACATCTTACTTGTATCTTTTTCCTGATGAATAATAGTAAAGTTTGTCTTTTTGTCGTATATTTCTACATATGCAGAATACTTGACAAGCACGACAACATCTTTCCTTGACAAGTCACACAACGAAATCAATAAAGGGTACTCGTCATGATTCAGTGATACATCACTCAGAAAACTTATTTACAGCGCTCAAAACCATGGTTCTTAAATTCAGACTTTATTACAAACTATATAAACAAAGTTTACAGTAAACACCCCTCTAGGCGGCTTCTAGTCTATCTCTACAAACTACGCTAAGAGCCTACTGCTTGGGTTGCTCGCCTGCATGGGCTTCTTGTGCCGTCGAAGGGGTCGGGGCCACCGGCGCCTGGCTGGTTGAGACCACAGGGTCGACCGCCCATCTCCTACAATCGATGCCCCCGACAACTCCCTGGCCGACATGTCTGACCCTAGCTGATCGGGGGGAGTGGACGTCCCGCAGAGGTTTATGTCGCCGATCACTGTCAACGACAGGTCTAGAAGGCCGACGCGAAGGTCATCTGCCTCCTTCAGACCAACCTCCTTTGGGTATCCCCTCTCCAGCCGGGAAAGATCGACTAGGGGGTAGTGAGCGCGCACCATGCTGAGGACATGGGCTCCGATGAACTCCCCAGCGTCCTTCACGAACTGTTGGAGCTAGCCCCATGCTTGCTGCGCCTTCTCGACCGGGGTCCGTCTTGGTGTGCGGGGCTGGTCCTCGGGGAGTTCTGGGCTGATCAAGTCTAGCACCGGGGCGACTCCCTTCCAGATCATTATGCAGTTCATTTTCCAGGAGTCTCGGTCTTTGACCAGGTCCTCAACGTGCTTCTTAGTGTTGGCCTTGAGCACTATGACCAGTTTCGAGCAAAAACGGAGACAAACAGTCAACAACATGCTATGCTAATAAATAATTTGTGGTCGGTGAAGTCAAAGCAGATCTTACCAGTCAGCTCCCGATTCCTGGTCTTGAGCTCCTCGCCGACCTTACGCTCGCTTTCTAGCGCACGCGCACGCTCCTAGCTGAGCTGGTCTCTATCCTTTTGGAGGCGCCCAATCTCCACCTCCAGACCTAAAGCGATAATTGTCTGACATACAAATTGACCACGTAGTTAGCTACAACTACTCAGAAACTTGACTTACTCCTCTTCTCACGGTCCTTATCGGTTAGTCACCGAGTGAGGTCCAGCACACGCTCTTCCTGAGCTACCTTCTCCTTCGCCTCCCTCTCGGCCTCTGACCGAAGGCGGTCCACCTCCACGGTCAGGGCCTTGTTCTCGGTGACCACACCCTCAATTTGGTCGAAGCACCTTTTTCGGTACTTCGCCGTTTTCATTGCGTCATGCGGATTTTAGACATGCTACACAGTAAACACTCCACGGTTTATATATACTCCAACCAAATTTGAGACCACTTACCTTAACCTCACTGACGAGGTGCTTGGCAGCGCGCTCTACCCTTTCCGCCTCCTCAACCTCGGCGATCTCCTCGTGGCTGGCCCAATGGTCCCCACGCTGGCGTCATACGTAGATGTGTTGGCGACCATCATGGGGATGCCCTTGGATCTCCTCCACTTTGTCGTCGGAGGCCGCCCGAGTTTCCTCGCCCTCTGCGCTACCCCCAACCACGGTAACGGGTAACATAGGACCCTTACCTCAGTCAGGAGCGCCCTCCTGCGTGGGAGCCTCCACTGGAGCTGGAGACGGAGCCCTGTCCTCTTCAACTGGAGCAGGAGACGGAACCTTGTTTTCCCCCTCCAACACACTGCTCGGGGGAGGAGTCCCCACGGTCCCATCACCCCTTGTCGGGGCGCTCGCCTTGGACCTCCCTCGGGCCGGGTCCTCATCGGCCACCTCCAACGCAGGAACAGCAGCGGGCTGTGCCACGGGCTACTCTAGGGCAGTCTGCCCTACAACGTTCTGCTCGGCGGCCACCAGCTCAGTTGTCCTTGAGCCCAAAACACTACCGGGATCAACATCCGAGGCAGTACTACAAAGAAGATCCAATCTAAAATTACCACACCGAAATCAAACTTCATGAAAAAAGAAACTTTTCTTGATAAATTTATAGATTGGAACTTCGGTGCGCCGCTGTGAAGACCCTCCTCCTGGCTCGCCCCGCCACTGCAGTCATCTCTGCTCCCCCTGGTCGCGCCTGCTCGACGTGCGCGGCAGGCGGGTCCTCGGCAATCCGACCACCGTCGCCCGAGGCGACGTCCGGGCGGCTGCGGGGTCTGCGGACCAAGGTAGGGGCTGCCTCTTCCTCCTCCTCATCATCATCGACGAATCTAATAAGTCAGCGGCGCTTGGGTGCTCGGCTTCCTGAGGTCCCCTGGCCAGGCATAGGTCCTGGAACTGTTCCTATTGGCGTCGTTTCCGCAGGAGATGTCTCCACAGCCATCGGCCTCTTGTCGGCCACTCTCTCATCAGTGGTCAGCGCCGGGCGGTTCTCATCCTCATCACTGGTGGTGTATTGGTAACACCGAGCAGCGTTGTCTGCCGGAGGGTCTACCCCGGTCGGGTGGTTCATACCGGGCGCTAGTGACACATACACCGACAACCGGTCAATGTCTCCAATCTGCAACACAAAGGCGACAAGTCATTAGCACAAGAGCACGACTCTCTACAACATTACAAATAAACTAAGAACTTCACTTACCTTAGGGGCTGGTCGATCCAGCCTGTAAGCGTGCATCCGATCATCGCTTCGTACGAAGCTACTATCAGCCAGGTTGAATAGCTCATTGATCCTTCGCTAGATCTTCGGCTTTTCCAAGTTATCCCGGTGCATCCTGGTCAAGTCTTGACTACCTTGGTACTCATACGCCGAGTACACCCTCCTCTGGCAAGGCATGACTCGGCGGCTGAGGAAGTTCCCGACCACTCCAGGCCCATCCAGTCGTGATCAGTCGATCAGGGTCATCAACTCCGACACCTGACCAGTATACTCCAGCCAATCCGTCCAGCTGACCCTCTTCTCGGGTGTCAACAAAAGCTAGTCGGCAGTCTACCCTTGGGTATGCCCACGGTAGTAGTTTATCGGTAGACGGTGCGCAAGCTACGAACTTGACGGTGACGCAAGACACGGACAAGGTTTTTATCTAGGTTCGGCCGCCGTGTGGGCGTAATACCTACGTCCTACGTCTGATTGTATTGAGTTGATATGAATTGTCTAGGGGGTCCCTTGCCTCCCCTTATATAGTCCGGAGGGTAGGGTTACAGATCTAGAAACTAATCCTAGTCGGTTACAATTGTCATAGATAGTACGATATCAATTCCTATTCCAACCGACTAGAATCCTGCTTGATCTCCACATCTTGTTTCCTTGCGCGAAACTTTGAGCAGTTGGATCAAGCCTCGAACTGTCTCGTGATGGACCAAGTCTCCTGGTCCAAGTCTAGCCGTAAGGGTATAGGGGTTTATACCCCCACATCGGGGATGTAGCCGACGTCGCAGAATGTGGCGCTGCGTGGCTCCTCCCTGATGTAGAACCACCTCTTGTACCACTCAGTAAGGGAGGTGTTCCAGAGGCAACTGAGATACTGATTCTTCATCCTATCATAGAGATTGAGGTATACTGCACCTGCAATCTTCGACCCTCCGACTGCTCCTTTCTTCCTCAAACAGAATAAGTAGCGGAAAAGGTCGAAATGCGGCTCGATACCAATAAATGCCTCACAGAGGTGAATGAAGGTTGCAATAAGCAGAATGGAGTTCAGGTGTAGATTGAAGATCTCGATCTCATAGTAAAGAAGCAACCCTTGAAGAAATGGATGAACAGGCATCCCAAACCCCCTCTTGAAAAAATCCTCAAAAACAACAATCACACCAGCTCGGGGATCTAGGTAACTCTCCCCTTCTAGCGCTCTCCAGCCACCGAGCTCCTGGTCGTGCAGTAGACCCATCTCGACGAGGTCATTGAGGGACCTCGTGGTGCACCGTGATTTCTTCCACTCCTTGGCTATCATCTCGGCCCTCTTCTTTGAGCCGCTCTTGGCCATTCTTTCTGTGTGGAGAGTTTTGAACTGGGTCTCGCAGGATTGGAGGTGATGAGGAAGCTGAAGGCAGAAGACAACAAGGGAATATAGGCAGAATGCTAGTACGCAACTGTTGGGTAAAAATTCCAAGATACATCGTTGGGCCCTTTATAACAGCCGCACCACCTCTTCCACTTCCTGCGTTTTGGGGAAATGTGCGGTTTTTGCGGCGAAAGTGGCGTTTTGGTTTTCAACTTCTGTTGCAGTAAATTCGGTAGGCTTTTTAAAATGATTGTTGGTTTGCCTTTCTTGATCCGTGCGATGAGCGGCTGTGCAGTTAGCAGGCACCCCTTTTTATGCGACCGACTGACAAGATAGCAGAGTGCCTTGTCACATCGCAAATTAATGAGGCAACGAGATGTTTTCAAATGCCAAGTGATTAATTTGTTTGGTTTTCTTGAAAGTCTGGGGACTGTACCGACCACCGAGCATGATACGCTTAGGGACTGGTCGACCAGCCCGCTCATTTGAAAGTCTGGGGACTGTACCGACCATCGAGCATGATACGCTCGGGGACTGGTCGACCAGCCTGCTCATTTGAAAGTCTGGGGACTGTACCGACCACCGAGCATGATACACTTGGGGACTGGTCGACCAGCCCGCTCATTTGTGAACTAGGGACTGTACCGACCACTAAGCATTATACGCTCGGGGACTGGTCGACCAGCCTGCTCAATCACAGATGAGCATTATATGCTTGGGGACCTGTAAATTCAATCGCATAACATTCAAGGGATAGTTTTATTTTTCAAGACCTTGTTACAAGGCTCATACTTCGCCTTCCAGCAAGCTCGGGGACTATATCGGTACGATGCATCTGGCAATGCATCTTAGTATCAGATTTTCTATGTGGTTTTTTCTCTTTAAGACCCTGGCACCACGTGCCTACGTCACCTACTACCAGGCTCGGGGACTAAGTGGGCACACTTCACCTTACGGTGAATATGCTTGCTTTTTGAAGCACTATACTTTTTGGAAAAGTAAAGTGGGCACACTTCACCAGGAAAGAAATCTTTTTTGATTAAGAGCACCATGCATTCTTCGAACAACCTGCTTCTTCGATGTTGATCAACTGTCTTTTGAGTTGGTTAAAAATCATTGCAACTATTTGGGTGACTTTCATGCTGATCGAAGATGTCAAGCTTCGTTGGTCGAAGAAGCTCAAGACGGCGTGTTACATCATAATACATGGAGCTCGGGGACTAGCTGTGGGGGTATAAACCCCTATACCCTTACGGCTAGACTTGGGCTAGGAGATTTGGCCCATCGCGAGACAGTTCAAGGCTTGATCCAACTGCTCGGAGTTTCGCGCAAGGAAACAGGACGTGGAAATCAAGCAAGACTCTAGTCGGTTAGAATAGGAATTGATGTTGCATTATCTATGGCAATTGTAACCGACTAGGATTAGTTTCCAAATCTGTAACCTTGCCCTCCAGACTATATAAAGAGAGGCAAGGGACCCCCTTAGACAATTCAATTCAATCCACAGCAATACAATCAGACACAGGACGTAGGTATTACGCCCGCACGGCGGCCGAACCTGGATAAAATCCTTATATGTGTCTTGCGTCACCATCAAGTTCGTAGCTTGCGCATCTGTCTGCCAATAAACTACTACTGTGGGTATACCCCAAGGTAGACTGGCGACTAGCTTTCGTCGGCACCGATGAAAAGTTCACAGATTCAGCAAAGCCTGGATGGCCGATATTGCGCGCAGACGGATCTGGTTGGCCTCTTCTATTTCTCGAGTGTCTTCATCGGTAGAACCTTCCACTAGTTTCAACTTCTTCTTCATTTGTAGTGCTTTGCGGGCTTGGACATCTCTCTCTTGCTGAAGAGTTTTGAGCGCATCAGGCAGCTAGTTTTCTTCTAGCTGAGTTTGAGTCAGGGCTTCTTCCACTTGCTTAAGTTCGGCTAGCAGGGCTTCTCTTTTCGCTGATAGATTGGAGATCTTTTGTTTTAGTTCATCTCCTGAGGACTATAGAACGCCGATGCTCTTGTGTTTCTCATCGGTAGCATGCTTTACTAGCAGCATCTCCTCTTTGAGCCGGGCATGACAGTTATATCGGCAAGGCGCTCGGTAGCCTTCTAATACTAGAGTTGGCGACTTTCTAGGTGGGCAGCTTGGAAGAGGATTTCTTCTACATCGGCTGGAATTTGGCCACGGAGGGTCTTGAATATGACTTTGGCTGGATCGGAATCGTCCACTAGTTAGGCCGTGTCTTGGTGCAACAGAGCTAATAAGTCTTCCAACTTGGCCTTAATCTCTGCCGATGTGATTCCAACTGCCTGAGAGGAGCTTGCTTCTTCGCCTTCATCATCAGAGATGTTGATAGCAAAGGAGAATAGACTATTTGGAGAGTCTTGCTCCTAGAAAAGGAAGAAGATAAGTTACTCAAGATTAAGTGTTGATAGTGCAAAGTCTAGAAAATTGGATAACTTACTTGCTTTAGGGCAATTTCCTGTCTCTGACGTGGAGATGCAGCTGGTATTGTAGTTTGATCGGCTGGGGTTGCCGATGGAATGACTTCAGCTGAAAAGTTACAAAGATGATTATAGCTTATAAATAAATTCATCAGTAATAATTCTGTGATCAGTACTTTACCTTGAGGAGGTATGGTGATTGTCTGTTTTGGAGGGACGACCGATGATGTGCCCAGATCAACCGGATCAGCAATCTGTTCAGATACATCGGCTGGTGCTTCTTGCGGCTGGGGTACTGATCGAGGGGGAGAAGGTACTTCTTGCGTCTGGGGCTCTGATTGAGAAGGAGAAGATGCTATTTGGATCGGGGATACTGGACGAGGTGGAGAGGATGGTGTTGTCTTCTGACGCTTTGGCTCGGTCTTGTTGCTTTTCGGACCCTTTCTCTTGGCTGGAGCTTGACTGGGCTGGGGGGCATCGGCACCTGATGTTTGGGCGCTCTTGGTCTTTGCCGATTTGTTGGTCTGCTGTTACAACAACCAAAGTTTCATGAGTTGAAATATAAAAGGGTACTGGTGAAGTTTTTGCTAAAGAATAAAAGTTACCGATGAAGTTCTCGTTGCAGCCGATGTACCCTGAAAAGATAATGTGAGTATGGGATGAAATCAGTATAAACAAACAAAATTAAGAGTTTACCTTAAAAGCATGTGCTAGAGTGGCAGCAGCGACCGATGGAGATGTTTTCGACCGTTTGGTGGTTGTCTTTTTGAAGCGTACGTTGCGATGCATCAGAGCCGCTAGACTTGGCGTATTGCGGCCGATCAGAGAAATTGGGCCTGATTGAAGAAGTTCGATCGGCCTCCCACTTCTGCTAATTGTCGATGTTGGGTCATCGACCTGTTGAAACAAGAATAAATAAGTTGCCGATAAGGTTAAAGATAACAAAGGAACTGAGGTATCAGTAAAGGACTTACAATGTTATCGGGGACTTTGTAGTTGGAGTCAATCATGCCGCAATATGTATGAGCCGATACCCTGAACAGATGCTCCTTCCATTCTTCCCACCAATGTTTATACAACTGAGTAATGAAGAGGGTCGGAACCAAGGACGATAGATCGATGTATGTTGTATCGACATCTGGCTCGAGTTGAGCTATCCTAATCCATTCGAGTCTGCTGGTTATTGTCTCTCTTTGTTTTACCACATCGACATAACAAAGTCTGATTGGCAGTTGACCAAAAGCCAGTTGGCGAGCCAGTGCCGATGGGTTGTAAAACTCATAGGTGGTGTTGATGTTCTTCCCGTTGCCAAAGCTATTCACTGGAATTGCTCTTGGAGTGATGATTGCCATCATCAAATCATTATCCTTGTTGAGAGCATTGTCAAAGGGGTGGAAGGTGAGTGGGAACCTGGTTTCTGGATCTTCATAAGGCATCCATGCTCGCTGATCTTTGGAAAGGCCATCATACAGGGTTTGGAAGAATCGGCCGACCTGGTTTTCGTTGGAGGCAGTGCCAGGGAGAACTATAATAGCTTCACCATAATTGAGGGGTGAGCGAGTTTCCGATTCATCATCTGCCAGTTCATAATCTTCGGCGATATCTTTGGGGAATTGTTGTGCAAAGAAATCAAACCGAAGGCGTTTATGCATATGAACGTTGAGCCACATGTTGATGAACCACCAAGGACCTCCTAGATTGCCGATGGGTTCACCTAGCAGAAGTTTCTCGGTTACTTGATGGAGGAGGTGATAGACGGAGCCTAATAGGTATCGGCCAAGAGGGAATCGACCACCATCAGCTAATCTTTCTACTGCCGATAAGTAGACGGAGGTTTGTCCTACCGATCGGCCACAGAAGATGAATTTGTCTAGCCACATATTCAAAAAAGTGGCATTATCTCGCTGACCAACTAGTCCTGTTCTTTGATACTTCTGAATGTACCCTGACCAACCACCGATGTTGCGGGTTTCTACTTTGCGTTCGGCTTTGCGGCCGAATAGTCGGCCGTCATCGGCAATTGCAATATCCAAGCCAGTAAGCATGAATACATCAGCAAGCGTGGGAGAAGCTGGGCCATGGCCAAAAATAAAGGCGTTGAACATGTCTGACCAGAAATTAAATATGAAGCAGCTATCAGCATTGATTCATTTCTTTTCATATCGGCAATGGACAACCTGATGCACTGGTCTATTTTGCGTTCACCCCAATATACTTCACTTGTGTTGCTAACCCTCAAAAACCAATCCTTCCATCCTTTGGTGGGGTTTGGCTAGGATCGGAAGATATCCTTCCACAGATCTAAAGAAAAATTTTTGGCCCTAAAAGGTATCCTATTGGTTTCCGCATTGATCAAATCGGTAGGATCTGGGTCACCCAGTGGACCGAGGAATAACAATTTTCTCGCTCAGTTCCTAAAATTCGAAGATTGAAAGAACAGAGAGAAAGAAAGAAGAACAAAAATGCTAAGTAAGTAGACTTGCAAAAAGTAAAGGGTTACAGTAAAGGAAGAAAAAGATAGGAATAGATTAACCTCAGGGACGACGAAGTTGACGGCCATTTCTTCCCGAGGAAGAAAAGATCAAAGACTTGATGGATCGTTTGAGGAGATTTTGCTGGGGTTCTTGAGCTCTTCATCAATACCACCGCCAGAGAGATGAGTTTGGGGGGATGAAGGATGGCAAGATGGAGAAGGAGTGTTGAGGAAGGAGGTATTTATAGGATAAAGTGGACAGGGGTATTTCTGACTTATCTCTTTGCCGTATCCGTGAAAATCGAGAGTGTTCAGGTGGATATGGTAACTATTCGCACGATAATCAAGGGATTGTGCAGGTGATTTGACAGCAAGTAATCATGATTTTAAGAGATATTTCACTGTACAAGATCTCTTGGTTGGCACATCGGCAGTCAACTCTAACAGAACGGTTGCCGATGAGTGGGTGTTTAGGAGATTTGGTTCGGGTGGTTGAGAAATTCGAGGTGCATGCTGCAAACCCGAATTAAGGTTGTTTGGATTTGGTAATTAATTGCTATCAGAAGGAAATAATTGTGAAAAGGCATCATTATCAGGAAAGAATTTTGGAGCATTAAATGATTTTATACTCCAAAATTGGGGGGCATGTGTTGACACCGTGTTTTGACACAAGTCAGGAAGGTTAATGAAGCTTGGATCAGTAGATGGAGAAGTAACGACTGACTAATATAAAAGATACCGATGGCCTATGATATCGATGATAAGGCCTCAGGAGGGAGGTATGATTAAGTCTAGGAACAGTGGTTGATCGGTACCAATGGTCGATGTTGACGATTGCCGATGGAGGATGAAGATGCCGATGATGGTGCAAAGAGACGTGGGAGTCATCGGCAGGAATAAGGGTGGTGTGCCGATCGTCCAAGATAGATAAATTATTGTTTTCTATAATTGTTAGAGTTTATTTTATGTATGAATTCTATTTGATTTGGAATTAGAATCCTAGTCGTATCTGGTTGTAACTCTTTAGGACAGAGTATAAATATAGGCCTAGTAGCGATGTAAGAAAAAATCCAATCAATCATACACAACTTTTACATCTACTGTTGCATCTACTTATTCGACGACTTCGTCAACTCGCATATTTTCCTTTTACCTACGAGTTCTTAGGAATTCATCAAGCCAAACTTGACGGATTCTCAAGTTCCGCGTGAATACCTCTTGGCCATGGCATCAGGGCGCATCGCTGTTGTCGGGACTAAAGTATTCGAGTTATCACCTTTGTCGGTTGTATGGTCAAATCAGCTGGCATGCCTTAACATTGAATCGGGTATTAGCCTTTTGTGTTTGCAGATCCACTTTTGCACCAACACACCTATCATCCAACTTCGTGTGACGGTTTCCAACAGACCTCTACGATGCATCTTGACCATTGTTTTAAGTCGGTTCGATCCAAGGGCTACGGTTCATCCCACCGAACTATATAAGCAGAGGTAGACCCCCCTGAGGCATCTTCAATACTTCAATTCTTTATCTCCAGTCAAGATCAGGAGAGGGATCCTTCAAATGCACTACCTCTCTAGAGCCTAGCAATCAAGAAGAAGACTAGTACACCTCTACTTAGGTTTAGATCTAGTCTTAGAATTAGAACTAGAAGAGAGAGAGGTAGAATATCTGGAGGAAGCCCTAGGCCTAGCAGTGCTCCTTCTTCACCTTGTGCCTGCGGATTCGAGTTCTTCAAGAGCTTGGATCAGAGATTTCTTCGGTCATCAACTTCTATTCGTTAGTAAGTTTATTATTCTTATTGTTCTTCTAGTTTATGAGTTTCATTTGAGTATTTTAATCTAGTGCACTAGGTTAGAATATAATTCATAGTGTAAGCATGGTGCTTAGGCTCGGGTTACTCATAGATGCGCCCTATAGTCAGGATCGATGGTAGATCGCGAAGGTGATAGCTTTGTTGAGTCTTATATAGTCCACCTCCCATCTGTAGATTATATCCGTAGGAGATCTTTTGTTACATGGTAGATTCGTACTATATTTGCGACCTTCCATAGTAATTCCCGAGCGGGTCAGTAAGTACAAAACTCCCTAAAAATATAATTAGATCACCCTAGTTATCTCCCTCAACCTTCTAGTGTCTCATCCTTGATTGTGCTCAGGGATTAAGCCAAGATCAAGATCCCTCCAGCCGTTCCTTTGAGTTTGATATTAAAGCTGGGTCATCCTGGTGAAGTGCTACATCGGTATCTTATATGTGCGCTTGTGGATAATCATAGATCTTAGTGTGCATTAATAAATACCAACACAAGGCCAAAGGGATGCGTCTATGAGTGCCGAGTTGAGACAGGTTGCCGATGGCTTTGCCTATAGGGTTAGGTCATTTACTGGTTATGACACAAATGGATATCACTTTCACACAAAAAGTTACAAGCAGAGTCACCCCAATCGAAGAACCACAAGTTCTGGAGTTTTTACGCCTAGCCTTGATGGGGTCAAATATTATGGAAGAAATGAAGAAGTATACGAACTCAGGTTCCATGGTTCCAAACCTCTTAATCCCATCATATTCAAATGCCATTGATTTGATTCTAAAGTAACGAGACGAACATATTCTAATCATGGGCTAGTTGAAATTTGACAGGATTCTGTCTTACCAGGAGATGATGTCTATATTGTGTCCCAACATGCCATGCAAGTTTATTATCTGTCATATGCATGCCAAATCCAAGAGCATCTTAAGGGTTGGGATATTGTGAACAAGGTATCACCACACGGTAAAGTACCTATCCCAAATGATGAAGATTACAACTTAAACCCAATCACATATGATGGAGAGTTCATTCAAAAAGAGGGGCTAGAAGGGATGTTTGAGATAGACTTAATTGAAGCGATCGAAATGGAAGTTGACAATGAAAGGGTTGTTGACGAGGATGTTGCAGATGAGGTGGAAAATGTAAAGGACTTACAATTACTTGAGTGATTACATTTAGGCAATGATGACAACATTGCTCCTTTGCATAGTGTTGATTATTTCGACATGGTTGACAGTGATGATGAAACTTATGATCCAACTAATCCTGATCATGAAGATTATTTCTAATGCATGTAATAATATGTTATTTTGTGAATATTTTGCATCTATTTCTATGTACATCTTGTTTATCTATGTTAATTGGTTTACTCTTTTGAATTGCAAGTGACTCAACAAAGAGATGGGTGGTACGAGGAACGTATGATCGCTTTACCAAACAAGGCCCCGTGCAGCTAAGGCACTTGAGGGGAGGAGGAGGAGGGCTCGCAGGAGGGAGCCCTCACTTGCTGCCACACTGGAGGAGGAGCAGGTGCCGCAGCAGGACGCCGAGGAGGATGAGGAATAGGAGGACAACGAGGTGCATGTGAATGAGGAGGAGGCGGTAGTAGGAGTTCTGCTTCCTCTTGTTCGTCGGTTGTCTACTTGCGAGGTCCCGTGAGCCACCCTCTGCGCCTGATACCTCTTCACAAACGCCTGGTGATTTGACCCAATGGGGAAAAGTAACTTAAGATGTTATCAATACTTCATCATATGATATGTTGCAAATCACAATATATACTAACATTTTTTCTTAATCACTTGGGCAGGGGTTGGACGAGTGTACAGTCTGCAGGTTGTCACACACGCCAAGTCAATGGCATGCTAGGACTTCTATGCAAGGAACGCTTCTCTAGCATGGTTGAGTACACCGGAGTGAGGCAGCCGGCCTACACGTTCAACCACTACACCACCTCCGCTGATTCTAGAGATCGAGATGGCAGGGAATTCAACAACAACACGAAGCGGGTGAAGGCCGAGCTGTGGGTAAGTCTTCCTCGCACTACATTGCTCAATACATCGCATTCATTGGACATTCTTCAAATAATGAATGGATACATCGTGTCTATGTATAGGATTTCTTCAGATGCCAGGATGGATTTGAGGAGATGGCAGCTTTGGTGGCTACCAAAGTCTGTAAAAAACTCGTGAAGGACATGCATTATGAGGCACACATCTAGGCCGTCATCACATACAACGGGGTGCTTCATGGCACGAAGGTCACGAAAAAAGAAGCAAGAGATATGATGTTGACCCAACAACAGTACATGGAGGTAAATATAGAAAATTAATACTGATTTCTTTTGATATTATTAAGTAGGCTTAATTTGATCTTATATGTCATATTGATGACGTGTAGGCGATTCCGTGTTGGTGCACCCCGCATCCCGACTACTGGGCATATATGGTGGACAAGTGGTGCACCCACGAGTGGGAGGAGACACACAATGCTTTGTCGAGAGCAGTGTGTGATGATGTTAGGTGTACCACACCATCAAGGCAGCCACGGCCTTAGCGGATATGCACAAACATAGGTACGCAAATTCATTTATTTATTCTAACACACAATTCTACATGAATTCTAATAATTTTATTGTTTTTCTCATAGTCGTCATCATATGGTGGCTAGCCTTGCTCCCAATTCAAGGTGTTCGCTACGGCCCATATGAAAGGTCCTAATATGGCTAGAGGGGGGTGAATAGCCTATTTAAAAATTCTACAAACTCACTAGACCAAGAGTAAAAAACAAAGTGAAGCTTTTAGCTCTAGCTCTAATGGGGTGTTTGCAAGCCACATATCCAACAATTCTAGTTGATATAATCACCAGGTACACAAGAGCTATGTCACTACTTACACTAGAAAGCTACCTAAAGTTTCTATACAAGTAAGTAAGGATGAAAACGGAATGGAAATATCCCGAACCGAACCGTTTTCTATATTGGATCCGATCGAATTCGTATTTTCTTGTCCGACTTTACCGTTTTCGTTTTCGTATTTTAGATGTTTCGTATTTCAAATGTAAAAGTAGAAAACGGTTTA
>Ga0182004_10000773_pt1 | contig 21170 bp, 7 predicted proteins | sample Sormic07211540_1_FD_120479 | JGI IMG/M metagenome (GOLD analysis project Ga0182004, IMG submission 120479) | Endophyte microbial communities from Sorghum bicolor roots, Mead, Nebraska, USA - 072115-40_1 MetaG | ecosystem: Host-associated > Plants > Roots > Unclassified | place: USA: Nebraska...
ATTAAAACTAATTGCACAGTTTGGTCGGAATTGACGAGACGAATCTTTTGAGCCTAGTTAGTCTATAATTAGACAATATTTGTCAAATACAAACGAAAGTGCTACTATTCCTATTTTGCAAAATTTTTTGGAAGTAAACAAGACCATAAACGAAAAGTAAGCGGACGAAAGAAAGAGCACGGCAATCAGGGCCTTGTTTAGTTCCAAAATATTTTGCAAAATCGACACTGTAGCTTTTTCGTTTCTATTTGACTAATATTGTCCAATTATGGACTAACTAGGCTCAAAAGATTCGTCTCGTTAATTTCGACCAAAATGTGTAATTAGTTTTTATTTTTGTCTATATTTAATACTTCATGCATGTGTCTAAAGATTCGATGTGACGGAAAATCTGAAAAATTTTGCAAAATTTTTGGGAAGTAAACAAGGTCCAGGGCCTTGTTTAGTTGCAAAATTTTTTGCGAAATGTGAATAGTACCGATTTCGTTTGTATTTGATAAATATTGTTCAATCATAGACTAACTAGGCTCAAAAGATTCGTCTCGTCAATTCCGACCAAACTGTGTAATTAGTTTTTATTTTCGTCTATATTTAATACTTCATGCATACGTCTAAAGATTCGATGTGACAGGAAATATGAAAAATTTTATAAAATTTTTTGGGAAGTAAACAAGGCCCAGATGTAAATGCATCCGGAGCCAATGAGAAATGGGCTGGGCCAACCACATGGCAGCACGCGCTCTGGATGTTTCTACCACACAGAGGCAACCCGCAGGGAAGAGCGCTGTGTTATTTTATTTTATTTTATTTGCTGCCTTTGCCGGTCTCCAAATCGTACAGGACACGTGGACATGGCCATTCTACTGCCGATGTTAGCTGTCTTAATAAGAGTAAATATATATATATATATATATATATATATATATTTCATTCAAATGCAGATAGTAGGGGCGAAGCCATGTTGACCCATGGTTGTGCACTGGGCCAAAAATGTTTCCCTAGTTAGCAGCCCATCTCTTTGTGGACCGGGTCACCAAGCATGTGGACCGGGTCACCAATTGCACAACCCTGAGCAACCAGATGTGATCCACTCAGCTTAAGAAACAAGCCACGCTCACAACAAATACTCTAGTCAGAATGCTACGATGCCCTTTGTTACTCACTGGATCTCTCAATGCCACTATTTTTTTTCTACAACACAACTTCACGCGTATTTCATTAAATACGAGAGGTGCCGAAAGAACGGTAAAGAGAACATAACTGTGGGAAAGCCGCCATAGATACTGGTTACAAAACCACAAAGAGTGGTTAAGAACCTAGACGACAACACCATGATGGGCTGCCAGTTTGCCTCATGGCATCAAGATGGATGAGCAACATCCCCATGGGCCCCTGATAACGTCTAAGGCCTTGTTTAGATGCAAAAAGTTTTGGGATTTTGACACTGTAGCATTTTCGTTTTTATTTGACAAATATTGTCTAATTATAGAGTAACTAGGCTTAAAAGATTCATCTCGTGATTTACAAGTAAATTGTGCAATTAGTTATTCTTTCTACCTATATTTAATACTTCATGCATGTGCCGTAAGATTCGATGTGATGGGGAATCTTGTAAAGTTTTGAGTTTTTGGGTGTATCTAAACAAGCCCTAAGTCCCACTCCCACCATATACGCAGCCAGCCAGTAGAACAGAGCAGCCAATCCTAGAGTCCTGGCCGTACGACAACATGGCAGCCATTGCCACCCAAAACAACCATTCTTAACTTTCTTTGTTCATTTGTCTTAAACAATCCAATTCCTTTGAAGCATTCCCCCAAAATCCTTCTTGTAACTAACTAAAAACTGGATTTCATATAAATATCATGATAACCATCCAACAAAACTAGATATAGATGTATAATACTTGTGAAGTCCACGATTCGCTTTAAGTTCGAAGGGTTCTTCTAGCCATCGACTAAGTCCAATAATGGTATCTCCACAGAGGTTTTCACAACTTAAACGTGGCAGAGGACTACATCTTTCTAGTGGAGGATCTCTTAAATTTCTATTTTCACTTATCTCCACCAATTTCATGAGTTTGACAACACGATCAAATGACACAGATAGAACTAATAAATTCCAGTGGTAATCACATGCTGCTATAGTGGCATCATAAGAGGCACCATCAAATAGATATAGTTTTATCTACAATAAGTATACTACAAATTAGAAACTTGCATTCCCACCAAAAACAAAAGAACAATTAACAAAATTAATTATATTTGAACATATGACCTTTTTCAATGGCTGGGAAGCAAGAGTCACATCTAGCTAAAGTTGCTGATGAAAAGATCATCAAGATCATACTAGCTTCATCAAATTCAGCAACAAATTCTGAACCTTTCCACATCTGGTCACCATCAGCTATTAAACAGAATAGCTTGATGCATAAGAACAATTTAAAAATGAGCTCATAAGAACCATGCTTTGGTCTGTAAAATTAATTTATAGGTTTCTTTTACAGTGTATTTAACTGTCCACATTGGGATTAAAGCCTTGTGAAGATCTCATAAAAAATAAGGAATAAGTATAACATAGTGTTAGTACTTAGAGAGAAAGAAAGATAAAAAATTGTTACTTTTTCAAAAGACAATAGCAACACGTTTTGTTTTATAGTTTCCAAAACAAATGTTCGATAAAAATATCACACGCTAGTGAATTTTTACATACTTTTATTTCTGAATAAGGGAGATTGCAAAGATCACATGGTTTGCTTTTTCCAGGTTTAGGTTAGCAGTCTCAGTTAGAATCTCATGATCCAAACACTTTGTCTAGCTAGCTAAAACCTAAGGGCATGTTGTAAAGGTGTAATCTTTCTTGATCTTGCCCATTGTTGTAGTTAAGGCTAGAATACATGTGTACGTTAGAGTAGCCCAAAGTTGAGTTTTTTTAAATGCAGAAGCTTTAGTAATTTTAACAAAGTGCAGGAACACACAAGAGATCAAACATGGAGCCCATGGAGTTACTACCATCGACGGAGGCGATGCCGACCACTGCCTGGGAGACCTGCGCCACAAGCCTCCTAGTTTATGTGTCGATTAACATATTTGCCTAGCGAGGTATCACCACAGCACTAGGGAGTCATTGGAGCACTAGGGGAGGTGGAACCATGCAGGCAGGTTCCAAGGGTGCTCAGTCAGGGTGATAGGATTGACATCCCTCTACTTAGCCGGCGACATGCCGAGACCAGAATCACACCCTGGCTCCACCATGGTGGTGTACAAATTGGGAGATTGGGGTTTCTCGAATCTCTAAAGAGATAGGATTGGGGTTTAGAGAGAGAGACTCCGTAGAGCAGTTCAGAGTTTTGAGAGAAGCGAGCAGACTAGAATCATAAATCGTACTCCCCTGGGCCCTGACATTCCAATCAAACAACCAGCCCTTTACTAGGAATTTTTCAAAAGAAAAAGCTCTTTGCTAGGGTACAATACAGCCCAAACCTACAAACAGTCAAAAGTACAGAGGCATTACAGCCCAAACCCACAACCGGTAAAAAAAGTGGTTTCTTTCTTTCTTCTTCTTCTTCTTCTTTTAAAAGGCTGAGCTTTATTGATTAGGAAGGGTTACATCATTTACCACCGAGGACTTGTTTGGATGAAGTGGTTTTGAAAAAAACTATAGTATCACAAAAATATAGTTTAAGCCAAAAGGACATAAAGTTATGGTTTACAAAAAAATTGGTCATGAGTGGAATTTCTAAAACTCCAAAAAGACTATAATTTGACAAACTCCATAGTTTTTAGAGGCTACAAGATTTGTTGCATCTAAATACCTAGTAGCTTTTAAAATCAAAAATATTTTATAAAACTATAATATTTACCCAATACTTTAAAAATACTTTGCTTCAAATAGACCCTGAAATCTTACAGGAAAATTAGGTATTGATGACAAAGCTTTAGGGCATCTCTTATAGTTTGGCAAATGACTTCCTATCTATAATTTTTTTTAGCAAAATAAGGAACTCCAACACTTTAACATCTCAAATTCCTCATCTTTTCTAAGAGCATCTCCAACCGGTTAGCAAAATTTGTTTCCCAAATCATGTTGTTTGCCAACTCCTAAAATAATATGGGGAGTAAAAAAAGATCTCATCTCCAACAGTTTGGCGAATTTTATTTTCAAAAACCTAAAAACCCGCTAACGAAACGAAGAGTCCTACTAAGCGAACAAAGGGCCCGCTAAGCATAAGAAAAAAGACCAATGCTAAGCACGGAGCCCACACGTATATTTGCGCGCTAGAGAGAGATATGTCAAGTTGAAAAAGATGGGGAATTGAGATGCCAAACTGTTGGAGAAGATTTTTCTTTTGCTAAAAAAATTATGGATGAGAAGTTATTTGTCAAACTGTTAGAGATGCTCTCTTGACATATCTCTCTATCTAGCATACAAATATGCGCGCGAGCTCCATACTTTGTATTGGTCTTTCTTCTCATGCTTACCGGGACTCTTCATTTGCGTAGTGGAGCTCTTCGTTTTGTTAGCGGATTTTTGGGTGGAAATAAAATTTGAGAGATGAGATTTTTTTTTATATTATTTTAGGAGTTGACAAATAACAAGATTTGAAAAATAAATTTTGTCAAACGGTTGAAAATGCTCTTCAAGCACCCAAATGCTGGGAGGCGGGCGTCCGTTCCATCGAACGCATACACGCGGACGCACGACCCGTGCAGCTGTATCGTTAGTTTTTTTTCTTTTGGCGGCACTTTTTTTTCTATGAATTACTTTGTCATAAACTATTTTATGTTTTTTTAGCAACTCCAACAGTTTTCTTGTTTTTTTGCTAAAACTCTTAAAATATCCTATCCAACAGTTTGACAATTGGGTTTAACATTAATAGCAAGTTTGACAATTGGGTTTAACATTAATAGCAAGTTGGTAAATTTTACTCCTTTCTTGATATTTATGCCTGGAATAGGCTTGACATTCTGCATACGTGCGCTTTTATACCAAACTGACAATCTGATGCTTCTTTGTTGATCTCTGAAACCAATAGAATTTTTTTGCCAAGTAAAAATTGACAAACACTTGGGGATGCCCTTTTTTCCCTCTTCATATCGTTTTGGGAGTTGACAAATAACAATATTTGTCAAACAAAATTTGTAAAACTGTTGGAGTTGCTCTTCGTGGCCCACATTAGGCATTCAGCTCTTGTCTGGCCAGAACCCTTGTCTTGCTCTCGCTACACTGAAATAGTTTACTTATTTGTTCGGAACCTATTTTTGTTAAACTGTGTATTAAATAGGATACTTGCACTCGCACACATTAAAAAAACATTTCAATGCCTACGGGACTTGTTAAGACATGCCACTATTATAGAAGTATTTTTTTTTTTTGAATCAACGCGGGAGGGTTAGCCCACCTAAAGGATGATTTATTGATCTAAGCCAGTTGGCTCATCTATTTTATAGAAGTACTAAGGACATGATAATGCTACGGGACCATTACAAAACAGGGCTTTGTATTGCACCTAGCACAAGTATATATTGGGAAATTTGAAAGCATTTTAGGTTTGTTCTAAGTCGAACTATTATTAGTGGCCTCTTGCAAGTACTTCCCATATTATATTGCAATGCTCCAAACGAATTTTCATTGTACCGTTGAATACACAGACGACGCCACTAAGTGTTCCCTGCAGTGCTTTTAGTATCTTTAGTAGTTTGTCATTTGATCTTAATTCATTGGTATAAAGCGGCCAGGGTTATATGTTTTTTTTTTGAGGGAACAGGAGGGGTTTGACCCCCTACTGTAATTTTATTAACATTATATTTACAGATTACAAAGAGAGATTTATATAAATGTGTGATGCACGATTTACTTAGAATCCAAGGTTTGTACGATTTATTTCAATTTGTTGATCATGACTGTGCCATGTGGCTCCAAGGCAACACACTGCTCATACCACAAAGAGGATTGCGGAACAATTCCCATGGCTTGGAAATATGAAATCATAGTTTATTTTTTTGATTCCGTTCAATGCACAAACATAATAATTATTATTTTGTTTCCAGTACAGCGCACGGCTAGTTGTCCTAAAACTAAATCACATCCACATCACTATCATCGCATATGCACACGATTGACCATTTGTGTTTGTCTCTTCACTTTCTCAAATCAGAGTAGCTTCAGCGCTGCCTCAAATGAAGCCACCAAGTTTTGGCTAAAAAGGAGCTGTAGAAAGGGCATTGCCGCATCGGATACACCGTCATCATCTGGATGATTTCCTCAGAAATGACAAGATAGAGGACATGAGAAAGCGTTGCTGGTTTAATAAATGTATATATAATATATATATGGAACGTCACAAAATTAAACAAATCAAGCAAGAAAAGGGGAAAAAATGTTAGAGTTCTATCTAACAGCTGTAGATCCAGGAATCCACCCTGTGGCATTACTGTCATATCTATTCGTGTTTAAACATGCATGTCTCCCATGCATAGTTACCATCCAACATGCGACCTTGTGAACGTAAATCTGCTTCTAAATTTCGGGTTCATCAGTTTTGTTCGCTTGTGTGTAGATAGAGTTGCTTCGAATTGGTCACACCGGCCACGATGTATGATGTGTAGATATTTATTAGTTTCTCTCGAAGACGGTTATGAACCTCTATGCAAAATGGATTTGTAGTGACGTATGGAATAAGCAGATTTATTGATGTGAACTAGCTAGCTACGTGTAGTTCATCACCCATGACGATCGACATAATCATAAAGAGTTCCTGCTTAGCAACTAATTAAAATTACTTATTTATTTGCTCCCGCCAATTGTTATCTATCCATAATAGCGGATGCTGGTAATTTGAATGTCAATTTGAGGGTATTTTAATTTAAAAATTGATAATGGGATAAGATAGTAACTTAGATTTTTTTAGCGATTACTTAGATTATGTATCATAAAGGTAGGATGGGTAATTTAGATGTGAATTTTATGGGTTACTTTAAGTTATTTTTCATAGTGGTAGAGGTGGGATTAGCTTTTTAGAAACATAATATATCCAATGGTTGTTGTTATCAAGGTTGATTAGAGTTTACCAAATTTAAAGCCAGGTCTTTCTGACTTAATTTATTATATCATCAAAGTGCACAATTGTTTATCATAAGATGCCATATGGCAACTTTTATTTATCTATAAGACCCACATTTAGAGTAGCTCTAGAATATGATGTATAGATTAAGTCTTGGGCTACCCTGTTGTATTGGACTTCAATTTCCGGTAGTGTGTGGACTTCAATTTCAATCCAGAATTCTCCGGCGTTGGAATCCAAGTCGATTATAGTTGTTTAATGGAGCAAGTTGCACCAAATTAGGCCACTTGACCAATTCAAGGTCACAAACATATATACCAGATAAACAATATAATTAATTTGGTTTCTCACCTTGAAGTGTTTTGGAAAGACTAAGACATCGAGTAACAACCAAAAGATGATATTTGGACGTATTATGGACCTTGTCAAAGCTTCAAAGCATGCATGATAGAGACGTCAGGGTCCCTTCCTTCTCCTTACTTTCTTCCCCAATCTTGTCTGATATTCACATCATCATACTAATAAATCAATTGCCAATATGTTAATAATGAAGTAATCACGATGAATTCATATATACACAGACACCTAAACTCAGATTTTCATATGTGCAAATATAGGGTATGCTGAGTTATTTTGCTGCTTTAATCTACACATGGAATGTTATTATTAGTTTGTATAAGTTGCAACATGTTTTGGTTTTGTGTTAAGTAAACATCGCGACTTCGTTTTTAACACCAGCTGAATGTGAATCCATTGTGATGGTGTATTTTTAAACACGCTTCCTAGATTTTAGTTGACTGAAATCTAAGGAGCTTTCAGGCGACGACGCCCACACCCGAGCTCCCGCGCGCCCGCACCCCCACCGGAGTCGAAGAAGAAAAGAGATGGCTGCATGGAAGAGGAGCTAGCCGGCGTTGGAGACTAAAAGTTCGCCGTTGCTAGTGTTCTGGTAAGGCAAGTTTTCCAATTCCGGCGGGCTTAGAAGAGATTTCAGGGGAGGGAGAGTAAGGTCGGCCAAGTGGTGGGGATGCTAGCCGGGCAGTTTAGGGGCGTTGGCAGCGATGGAGGCGGCCAGGCCAGGTTGAGGTGAGGGCGATGATGGATATGGCAGCGAGGTGAGGGGGAGGGGAAGAGGGAGGCCGTCGCGACCATAGTAGCGTCTCGCCAGAGCTCTAGCGAGACTCTATCGCACCGTGGCAGGGCATACGGGCCTGGCAGCGGCTGGCGTAGACACGAGGAGGAAGAAACCGCGCGGACACAACATGGAAGATGAATAGTGCGCACGTAACCCTAGCCACATGATGATGATCTGACAACTCTGCATCATCACATGGGAGAAACCCATTTTCAGTCACTTGTATTACAGCGATTCCCATTTAAACTCTCACATCCGTGGCAACTCTCATGTTTAAAATAATTGAAGTCATATGTATGAGAAGCAGCCGTTTTCTATTAGCAGAGATAGGCATCTACCAATCTCTGTCAAATAACCGCTGTTGATGGGCATTTATAGAGACAGGTCCCTTACAATGTCGTCTCTATTATATTATTATTATTTACAGATGTGGGTGAGTTACCATCTCTACTAATGGTTTGATGTAATAATATACATGACTATTGGCAATACCACGTCATGTCTCCGTTATGCTCAATATAAGTAGGCTTGACGAAATGATTCGAAGTGTCAAGCGATCGATCGAGTCCCAAATGGAAGTCCAAGGAAATTTAAAAAAAAAAATAGGTGACCGAGTGTACATCCTCACGCACGGTAGATGGAAGGCTTTGATGCGTCTTGACGCAACATAACATAGCGTCCTAGATTTCAAGGACCCCTTTGAGATCTGACAAGAATAAACAAAAATGTGCGTACCCTGGACGAGACGCTAACAAAAACACTAGACTGGTAGGTCTGTCGCCTGTAGGTCACTTTCTGTTGAACGAAATCCGTGAATGAAAAGGATATGTCTTTGTTAGTCTAGTCATGGCTCAAATTATATATGCGCAGCGCAGGAAGTTCAAATTTCAACTAGATCTTACAGTAGTTCTATGCATGCGATTCTCGTGGATTAAACTATAAAAGAGGAATGTTGTTTTGAAAACTGTTGAAGTTTCGAATTCACCTATTTATGCTCCAGTAAAATTTAAAAGAAAAACAGTCGTCTGATCTAATCCATCATCATAAGTTATCATATTCAATTACTCATCATACATAATTACATAAATTTTTAAGGAGCTGTTTGGCGTAGCTATGGCTCCGCCACTGCAGAGCATTGTAACGACACTGTAGCATGAAACTAGTAGAATTCATGGCTCTGTCGGCTCCTCATCTTGCTAGTTTATTTTTCATCTCAAGGCAGCAAAATGACTCCTTGCGAAAATAGCAAATAATAGTGTTACATTGAACCGGAGGAGCAGCCGAAATCCCCAAAAGCCAGACCAAACAGTGTTCTCTTGTTTTGCCCCAAATAGTCCTTTAAATAAAGAAAAACTGAATCTGCTCTAAATCCCAAATTACTTGGTCAAGCCAAAGGGCGTCTGTCGTCAGACCCTGTGTTAACTTTCAGACCAAGAAATTTTCAAGTAAAGCACGATTTATATACTCCTTTCCCTCAGAAACGATTTATATATATACTCCTGTGTATAACCAAAAAATTCAGCAAACCCCAGGCTTTTCCATGTAATATCATCAGCCAGGTAAGTCCTGAGTAGCCCTCTTTATCAGCAGCTTCCATTTGTAAAGCTCCCAAGAGTCCAATCAAAGATCACAACGCGTTCACTGTTTGCACAAGCAACAAACAGCCAGTTCATGACATCATGCATCCCGGCCTCCTCCATCCTTCTTCTTCTTCTTCCTCTCCCGCAGCCCGAACCCTTTATTTATACTCTGCTCACCCACCTCATGGCATGCTCATAGCCCACCTGGCAGCAGAGCACGAAGCATTTCACTTCACCACCATCGATCTTCGCCGTACCGGCCTCCAGCTAAGGGCCGCCGTGTGCCGGCCTGCCGGGCAGCATATCCACCCACCCATCATGGCGCTCAAGCGCAAGGCGTGTCCGAGCTTGGCCGACGGCGACCATATCCTCGCGTCGTCGACGTCGACGCCCCTGGGCACCGGCGCCGGCAACAGCTTTACGCCCGCAGCGGCGGCGGCGATGACGGAGTCGTCGTGGGCAGAAGCGGCGGCGGGGGCGGTGGTGGCAGCGCAGCGGGCCCGGAAGCGGTTCGTGGGCGTGCGGCAGCGGCCCTCCGGCCGGTGGGTGGCGGAGATCAAGGACACCATCCAGAAGATCCGGGTGTGGCTCGGCACCTTCGACACCGCCGAGGAGGCCGCCCGGGCCTACGACGAGGCCGCCTGCCTCCTCCGCGGCTCCAACACCCGCACCAACTTCTGGCCCCGCGCCCGCGCCGCCGCCGGTGCTGTCGTCATGCCCCCGCCGCCCCACCACCAGCTGGTGGCGCCGCCGCCTGCTGCGCCGTCCGCTCTGCCCTCCAAGGTCACCAGCCTCCTCCTCCTCCGCCTCAAGAAAGCACGCACTGCAAGTGCAAGTGCGGTCACACAGGAGGTGCCATCAGCGCAGCACCAAGGCCAGCAAGGGTACGGCGCCGGCGCCGGCGCCGTCCCCGAGGAGTACAGCTTCCAGGTCGACGACTTCCTCAGCTACGACAGCACCACCAGCGACGTGAAGCACGAGGAGGGGTCCACCTGCTCCCAAGAAACGGAGGGCGGCGACGGCGACGAGGAGGAGGAGGTGGTGGCCTGCAAGGAGGAGGACGAGGCGCCGCTGGACTTCGGGTTCATGGACAAGCGCCCGTCATCAGCTGGTGGTGAGGGTGAGGCTGACAACAACGCGGGGCTGCAGTACTCGCCGTTCGAAATGGTGGCAGCCGCCGACCTCGGTGACGACGACGACGGGTTGGAGATGGAGCCGCCGCCTACTTATGCAGCAGGCGAGGGCGAGGGCACCGGCGACGGCGAGCCGTCGACCGCGATCCACGAGGTGATGAAGAGGATGAAGTACGAGAGGAAGATTTCCGCGTCGCTCTATGCGCTCAGCGGGGTGTCGGAGTGCCTCCGCATGCGCATCGGCGACGGCGGTGGCAGTGCTGCTGGGAAGCGCGAGCTGGCGCTCTCCGGCCTGAGGGACGCGTGCAGGAACAAGAGGCAGCAGCAGGAACAGGGACGGCGACAACAAGTAGAAGACAAGGAAGGTAACGTCGTTGGCCATGAGGAGTGCTCGAGCTGCAGCAACAGCTTCTCGTCGGAAGCGACGAGCTCTTCGCCGGAAGCAACCAACGACGACGACTCCCCGCAGGAGGCGAAAGCAGTAGACAACAGTGACATGCTTCTCTGGAGCTCCCTTGATCTGCCTCCTATCTGCTGAAAGTTTATATTGTTATAGAAGAATGATAAGATTTAGAATCATTGAGTATTTATTAGAATTATTTATGATATTGTTTGCCACAGGATAGAAGGATAGATATAGATACATAAGAAGCCCTTTTATGGTCACATAGTTTGGCTTACTTTCTATAATCAACTATTGATCACTGCAGCGCCAGGAAGTGACACTTTTTACTTCCAGAATCATCAATAAGATTTTAATTTAACTACATGGACTAATTATCATCTATGGTTACAACATTGTTGCAGTGTTCATGTGACAATTCATATAATGCTCATGTTTTGTTATGTATACTGCACACTACTGGAAACTGAGTCTTTGCCTAGTGCCAGAGGTTTTGCCGAGTGCCAAACGTCGGGTGCCCTGTTGTAGACACTCGGCAAAGATTTTTTTTCAAAAAAAATATTTTCTTTGCTGAGTGCCGCGCTGCTAGACACTTGGTAAAGCCACTGTTAACGGCGAAACAATCGTGACAGAGCCTTTTCTTTGCCGAGTGCCCGACAAAAGGCACTCGGCAAGGAGGTCTTTGCCGATATTTTTTTTGCCGAGTGGCCTTTGTCAAGTGCTGCACTAAGCCTTTGCCGAGTGCAATTAGGCCTTTGCCGAATACTTGGGGCACTAGCAAAGGCCCAGTCTCCTGTAGTGGCACTAACATTTGTCAGCAACTGATGCTTGGCAAATACCTATGACTACCGTTGTGGAACTGACGATGATATCCATGTTTCCCTAGCAGTTGTATGGTACAACGTACCGGCATTCAAACCTGGCTGATCACCGGTGGTTATAGGATACAACTAGCTAGTACTTATTTCATAATTAAACAGGCGGGAATACATGTCAAATGAGCATACATGTCACAGTTAGCTACACCAAAATATATATATATAGCAATTTGCAAGTATCACGTACAAATCTATACATCAAGTTCTAGTCACAAAGCCCATACGTTAAGTCGTAACCATAACTCCATACATTAATTTTGACAATACTCCCTCCGTCCATGAAAAAAAAATCAATTTTTAGAATCCGTGCCAGTCAATTTCTTTTAAGTTTAACTAACTTTATAGAAAAGAGTAACAACATCTATGACTAAAATGCGCATCATACAAAATATATTCTATGATAAATTTAATAATACTAATTCGATACCATAAATCTTAGCATTTTTTCTAGAAATTTAGTGAAAGTTTAAAAAATTTAACTTAAGACAACTCTAGAGATTGACTCTTTCATGAACGGAGGAAGTGAAATTTGGCATCCGATGTCACTACCCTCTATAGAACCTGTTGAGTTGATCTTGAAGTGCGAATAACTCAGATAGCAGCAACTCACTAGTGGGTAAACAAATCTACCATAGAAACAATAGGTGTATTAAAATTCTAACCACAATTCCATACAACAATTTAAACCTATCATATATATGAAAACATAAGATGCATAGAAAACATAAATCATACAAATGTCAACATATCCCCAACAAGGTTCGTTCACGTCATCTCCAATGCATGCTTTAAACAAACTCACTACATAGAACTCACAATGATCGTTGCCACGTGAAAGAAACTCACTATATAGAACCAACAATGATCATTACCATGTAAAAGTTACATGTGAGTTCCCAAAAGGGGATTAAATTGGTTATTACGGAACCTGAATAATAATACATGTGTCAGGTGTGGAGATCCAAGACAACACCTATCCACCCCTCGTTCAGTTTTTATTTAAATTTGACTATATTTTCAAAAAAAAAATACTGTTGGCCTCCTCTATCAAAGAGAAAAAAATATATTTCTGGTTACACCTCTGACATGTTAGTCATGACCCCCTCCCCCCTCAAAGCAGAGCCCGACGTTCTCATCTGCCTAAGGAACCCATGGTACAATCGAGTAGAACATTCCTACTTGGCACATATAAAACATATGGACATACCATGTGCTTTGTAGCACCCATGTATGCCATATGGCACATGTCCACATCCCTAACCAGTGGCGAATCCAGCTCGAAAAATGACGACCTAGGGCGGACTTATACTCTAAAATTTTGACAAAATCAATGGCAATATAAGCTAACAAATTCCATAAGTTGCTTTGGCAACATAATCATTTGACCAATATTAAAGTTTTCAGCATATATTTTCCACATCAAAATTAGAGAAGTTTATTCCTTAAATTAAGAGAAGCCATACATACCTAATAGTTCTAAACTGACTTCACCAAATCATTCGATGATTCATCCTTAATCAAATTTTAAACAATTAACTATGTGAAAAGGGCAAATAAAAAATGAAGATACCTGCAGTCCGACGCAGGTTCTTAGGTTTCGCAAGTTTGTGAATTAGCGAGAGAGACGACCAAAAAGTCAGAAGTCGAGAATAGCGAGAAACGTGAGAAAAGTCGATCGTATTCTTATTGCGTTTTGTGGGCTGTGATTTTCTATACGGGCTGAACCACACATGATAGTCCAAAATGTCTAAGTTGTCTTCAACCTCCGTCGGATACTTTGGGAGCCTCTTTTTATTTTGCACTAATATTTAAAATTCCCATAGAGTGTCAGATCAGCCCCAAGAGGACCTAGGGCGGCCGCCCTGGCTCGCCCTAGTGGTGGATCCGCCTATGTCCCTAACCTACTAAAGCTCAGCATTGACACCATTTAATTTTTAATGTCTCACGACTCATATCCCTCACGGTGAGTGAAACACAAGCACTCTCGCCAATCTACTTTCAGACACTTCTCTTAAATGGGTTAACCCGTTGTTAATTAGTGATATGAACTTTACAAGTTTTATATGTGGTTAACCTCGTACATGAAACATATATGTATGGGCTTCCATGTTTCTAATTAATTTGTAAATTTGTTTATATCAGAATATCATATTAATTTTGTTCCTAACGTCATGATCACTTGCCTTAAACGTGCATTAGACCCTTATATCTTCATAAAACTCTCCCGTGAGCTGTTTGATTACAAGTAGTCGCTATCTCCTATATATCATAGACTTTGAATGCAAACCATGTTAGATATACATATTAATTCCGTAGTAGGGTCATTCATTTTTCAGAAAGTCATTATTACATTTCGAATATTTGACCACATGATTATTCTAAGGCTAATATTTTTAATGCAAAGATAAACATGCTTAGAGTCGTTGCTAAGAAATTTGTATTCTTATGCGGTATCTACATATTTCGGTCTTTTGCAAATCTGTGCTTGAAATGCGCATGAAAACCAGGGAATAGTTATACATATGTTGTCTTGAGCACATTTCTTAGTCGAGACCCTTAGATCAAGGAAAACATATCGCTAAAATCCAAATCTGTCTATTGGGATTCTCTGCACTATTTGCGCTGTCTTGAAAAAAAAAAGGTTTTTTCACAACTAGTGAGCTGAGGTCCGCTCATGTGTGTTTCTGAACTGGTCAGGACAGATTATTATTGGTGTTTTAGGGACGACACAAAAAAAAATGCTTTTTTTAGAAGCGGGTGTTCCAACTGTATCTAACTATGAGCGAGTATGTCTAGTTTCCTATGAGTATTTTTTTTTAGAAGCGGGTGCTCCAACTGTGTCTTATTAAGTTTTCTCAACTAGTAATGTATTATTGAGGCCAATGGAAAGTTTGACTTACACATTGATGGTAAATTAAGACTCATTCTGTTAACTAACGTGGCCCCACCTCTTTCTTCACCTATGGGCTAATTGCTTAGTGAGACACTGTGCCTTAATTTTGTTCAAGAAATCATAGGATCCTAGTACTAGTATTTAGGAACGTATAGGGAGAAACATCAGTAAACAGCTCTAGAAGAGAGAACCAAGTTTACGCATGGAGGAGGAATGGAAGAAATTCAAGCTGGGCCGCGCGTATATATGTCGCGGATGCAAACACATAGGTAATAAACCATCATGGGCCGGACAACCCAAAACACAGCCTAGTAGGACTTCGTTCGGGCCATGTGAACAGGCCTCACTTAGTTCATGCTTTTAATTACAACAACCATGAACATCCCTAAAAAACAAAAAAAATACAACCATGAAGATGAAGAAGAAAACTTCCAACGACAAGACTGGCATGGAGCTACTAGCTTAGCAGGGTTCAACAAAGAGAGCGAAGCAACAACTTCAACGAAGAAGAAGCAACCTGGTCCCACATGCAGAGCTCTAATTTGGAAATAAGGGGAGACACACCTAGGATGGAAAAGGAAAACCCCTCCATATGAAAACCAAATAATTATTTAAATTATTTCTACATGGATTTCTCACCCTGAAAAAAGAACCAGGGATTTCGAAGAGGATTTGAGTTTCTAAATTAGCCCCGAAGATTTTCCGAAATTTAGGGCACGAATTCGGACCCACGTAACGTGTCATTCATTCGTTCAAGGGGTAAAAGTTTTTCAGTGACAAATTTCCAATCGTTTCTACCGAGAATCTGGACGTGTAGCATCTAGCATCCCTGATGGTTTGGGTGGGCGACGACGGTGACTGATGCTCAATTGCTCATCCCTTGCTACAACACTCAATTTGTTTGCTTGAGTTTATCAGTCGAATTTGTCAAATTTGTCAGTCATTTAGTAAATTAGGAAACAATATTTTCTGATACGATTGCTAAAAAAAACTTTCTGATGCTGGTGGCGGTGGAGGATGTAGCACTGCATGCAGAGCAGAAAAGCACTGTTATTATTGGTTGCAAACATGCAACTGAGTGCCTCCAGACCTCTGATAGATCCGGTGCGGTCGATGTTTGGCAAGTGCAAGTTGGTTGACTGAATGAAACTGCAGGTTGTAGTTGGTGATGGCGTGGCATGCCGCACTGTCCTGAATCCAATTCTGGCCTGTCTCTTCGGCGTCGCTAGAGCTGGTTTCAGCTGGCTCTCTCACATGCAAACATTACGCGCACCTGAATTCTATTTCCCCGGGACACTATATATTATGGCCACACTATTTATAGAAGAAAAGAGACCATATATCAAAAAAAAAATATAATCGAATTATGGGCACACTATTTATATGTTTTTCCATCTCACCATCGGTAGACAAGGAAAAGAAAACAAGTAGCCCAGCAATATGAGACAAATACCATATATATCGAATCATGGCCACCATGTCGTATGTTTTTCCATCACCATCCGGTAACGAGAGAAAAAACAAATAGCCCAACAATATCAAGACAAATATCATTTACAGCGATTCATAACCACCATGTATGTTTCTTCATCACTATCAGTAGAACAGATAGCCCAACAATATCAGACAAGTAACATATGTATAGCGAATCATGGCCATTTTCCATCACCATATATATATCGGTAGAGAGACAAGAGAGAAAAAACAATTAGCCCAGCAATATGAGACAAATAACAATCCCGATCGATGAGGTGATTGGTTGACTTTGACTTGGTGTTTAACGATAGCCAGAAGGCAGGCATCCATGCCGCAATACTAGCTCATAGGAATCAATGTTTTTGTTGACCCTACGTGTCTTGACTAGACTAGAGACAAAATGTTGGGTCCAAATCATCTCCTGAATACTCGGGGGGTGCCGGATCACGTAGCAAGGTGCCGAGGCAACCGAATCATCAATTAAAATTAAGAAAAAAAAACTCGTTAATTCACCCAATTAACAGTGCTAATCGGCGAGTTTCTTCTTTACTACTTTTCACAAGCATTTTCACATGCCAAAAAAAAAACGTCGATTAACCAACACCCATTGATCATCCCTGCAACTAATCACGTAGCACACGTACACCCTGGCCCTGCCCCCATCACGAGATGAACGACTCTCTCTCTCTCTCTCTCTCTCTCTCTCTCTCTGCACAGTTACATATCTTACAAGGAAGGAACAACGGAAACAGTTAATTACGTACGGAGAACACGATCGATGACGACGATGGTCGGTCAGTTAATTAGTTGAAGAGGTTTAGCAGCGCGGGGGTGGTCCGGGCCTCCGCATGATCACCGCCGGTGACGGGCTGGTGGTCCTCGCACGTCGTCGTGGCGGAGTACTCGTCCGACGCGCCGCCGCCCAGCAGCAGCCCACCTGCCAGCGGCGGCGGCGACAACGCCGGCGTCAGGCAGAGGTCGAGCTCGCACGACTGCAGCAGCCCGGCCGGCTGCTGCTGCTGGTGGCAGCCCGTGGGACGGACGACGACGCCGGCGCCGTTGACGACGACGTTCCTGCGCTTTCTGGACGGCGGCGCGGAGGAGGAGTTGTTCTCGTCGGGCGAGGAGGAGGAGGCGGTACCGGTGGCGAGGCCGACGACGACGTCGCCGTAGAGCCCGTCCATGTCGCGCTCCGTGAAGGCGGCGGGGACGGTGGAGAGCGCGCGGAGGGAGTCCCCGCGGAGGACGGCGTCGGCGGCGGCCTGGCAGAGGTCCCAGTTGCCCGTCCACATCAGGCCGATGGCGCCGCTCACCGGGTTGATGGTCCGCCCGCACGCTTCGTACAGCAGCGAACGGAACAGAGCTGCATTTAGGATATCCACAGTTCCATTATCCATTGTTAATTAATTAATCCGGTTTTGTGAACCTCATCAAACTGGCTCTTAATTCTAAAAAAAAGGCTACGGTAGCGTCCGCCCACCGGAGTTATTACCACTCAAAATTCACCACTAACAAATAAAAAAGATTGAAATTAGATCCCAATAATTAAGTAGCATATCTTGGAGTCGTCGGTTTGGTGAGGTAGCGTTGGGTTTGGGCCTGCTGGCAAAAAGATTCTGCAGCTTTGTGATGGGATGGGATGGCTTTTTACTTTTGTCCCATGGGGGCGTCGGAAGGCCGCGTAAAGTAACGCCATAAACAAAACATTGGTACGTACTGCTGCTGGGAGATACCTTTGTGGATGGATAGGTCACGTCTGTTCTCTGAGATTATCTGAATTTATTGACTATTTAGTAGTATTTTTTATCTCATAATAAATCAATGAACAGTAGCTGAACAAGTCATTTTTGGTCTGGATAGATGAAACCAAAGCTCGTCCTAAGACACTTGCAGGGAGTAATAAATCCTCAACTAAACACTACTTAAAAGATTGAACGAACTTCGTCGATCATCTACATACTACATGTGGATAACGTCAGAGAGTAAGCATATGATCGACTACTGATAACCATCAATCGTGCAACTTGGAAGGCGTATAGATGGAATGTGATGATGGAGCACCAGCGTAATAGTGAAGTAATAACAAAGTTAATTAATTTACCTGGGCGGTGGTGCAGCGGGACGGCGGCGAGGGAGGCGACGAGGCCCGCGCGGCCGAAGAACTTGGCGACGAAGACGGTGGCGTTGGCCTGCGGCTGCGCGCCGTGGATCCACTCGATGCTGGGCCGGAGCACGCAGGCGTCGCTGCACCCCTTGCGCAGGACGCGGCACCCGTTGCAGCTCATCTATCTATCCCGGCCCGGCCCGCTCTTGGATCTTCGTCTTCAAGCTCTCGATCTCTTTCGCCTTTTTTCAATTCGCTTCTAGCTCTGCTTGCTCCTGTCTCGATATATATAAGCTGCTAATAACGACTGAATATATAACTATCGAAGCCAACGACCACCGGCCGGCCGGCCGGCCGTGTGCTGCTCGAACGCCGCAAGCTGTCGGCAATGGCGGCGTGTGATGAAGGATATATCGGAGCAGCTAGCTACTAGCTAGCAGCCAATCGATCGGTAGCTAGCTAGCTTGCCGATGGCGAGGTGATGTCTCTATGCAGCAGCTACAGCTAGCTAACAATTAACTGATCGATCGATCCATGCGAGAAGCTTGGAGAACTAGGAGAGAAGGCAGCTAGCTGGTGGTTGGTTGCTTATATAGAGCCAGAGGAAGACGAAGGCAGAGGAAGAAGAGCAAGAGATCGAGGCGGCCGGCGGTCCCTCCGGAGTGGCAGGGGGCACAAATAAACGCTGAACAAGGCAGCTGCGGAGAAATTATTGGGCAGGGTTCCGTTCCGCTCCAATGACATTGGCGGTTATTGGCGCGCCTCCGTGTTGCCGCAACATCCCCCTGTCTGCTCCCATTGTCGCGCGCCCTCTCCCCAGGATCCTCTACGCAGGTAACACTACTCCTATCCGTCCATGCTCCTTATTAGACGCTGACCAAGGTGTAATCGATATGCTCTCAAAGAAAATATGCCAACGCCGCCTAATACACCGATGCTAGCTGGGGATCGATACTTGAAATTAAGCGCACAACAACCACGTACTACCATCGATGTCCATGCAAATGTGGGTTAGTTTTGTGAGAACAGCACCATTTCTATTCATTGTAGCTAGTGGCTCATTGTGAAATCATTTTTCTTTATACTCAATCAGCATTCAGGAATCTAGATGACTTGCATTGCATCTTACTTTTTTTTTCAAGGTCAGAGTTATTGCACGACCTAGCTCCACGCGTCTTCTTCCTAGCTAGCGACACATGTACCCTGCCTCCCTTGCCCTAGCCGTGACTACCTCGCCATTGGTCGCGCCACCCCACCTCTCGGCCCCGCCCACCCCCAACCTCCGCCGCGACCTTCCCCAGTCGTGTCCTCATCCTACCCCTACCGTACCACTGGCCGCCTCGCCACGCCACCCACCCCTGCCCACCCTAGTCACGACACCTCGCTGCCGAGCACGACGCGTGATAAGCGTACGTTTAGATGTCGTCTCCGGTTCCTATCCACAAATTCTGCACGTCGTACAATTGATAGCCCCTCTCTGTGTGGCTATATACCGCTACAACTGATAAGCGTTTAGACGTTGATAAATTGTGGGTACACACTTTGATTAGTTTGGGTGCCAACACACATGCTAGTCTGTAGGCTGTCCACGTCCTAACTACCACCGGCTTATTTGGAGTACACTTTGGGCGCATGGGTTGTGTACTAGTGTCATTGTGTGGGCATGCATGAACGCAACGCAATTTGCAACCCCCGGGCCGCGCGCTCTCGCGGTGATGCATAGGGAGCGCAAGTGCAGAGGATCCGAGCGTGTCAGTGCGGACGGTTTTGGCAGCGCTAATCTAGGCCGCGGAACAGGGTTTGTGGATAGGAACAAAGCGGAGGGAGGGAGGGAGCCGGGAGCCGACCGGCAGAATGGAAAGCGACGCGCGGCGGGGAGGGCGGATCGGAGGGTCCGTCCCGGTGGGGTGGGCATGCATGCCGCGAAATTATTATTATTTTTTTTAAAGAAAAGTCTCAGATTATATGAACACGAATGGATGTGCGACGTCCCCTGGCCCTTGGGTGCCGCCAAGGGCTGCTGCCGGCTCGGCTGCCATCGCCACCTCAAACCGGAGGCCGGAGCCTCTCTTCTTCTGTCTCTCTCGCCTTTTTAATTTCCTTCGCCCTGGCCTCTCTCTTCCGCCGCTTGCCCCTTCCGTTCCGTCCCTCCCTCGTAGCAGTAGACCCTTCACCAGGCTGGTGGTGGCCTCCATCGTATCCTCCTCGGTCGTTGGCGCCCCGGACCCACGTACGTACCTGGCGCGCTCATCACGCCACGCCACGCAGGTCCTACACCCATGCAACTTGCCGCGCCGACCCCGGGGTGCCTTTCGGCTATCTAGCTGCGTTAGTTTTCTTTTATATATCTTCGCGTCTGACGACTTACGGAGCTAGCAGCTAGTATGCCCTACCAGCCGCAACTTGCTCTATATATATATATATATATATATATATATATATATATATATATATATATATATATATAAAATATGGACAGCGCGGAGCCTTTTTTTTAGATTGTGTGTA
>Ga0182004_10000774_pt1 | contig 21168 bp, 14 predicted proteins | sample Sormic07211540_1_FD_120479 | JGI IMG/M metagenome (GOLD analysis project Ga0182004, IMG submission 120479) | Endophyte microbial communities from Sorghum bicolor roots, Mead, Nebraska, USA - 072115-40_1 MetaG | ecosystem: Host-associated > Plants > Roots > Unclassified | place: USA: Nebraska...
ATGATCATGACTGTATGTATGTATATATATAACGAAGAATGATCCCACTAACGGTACAAAACCAACTGCCAGGTGGGGCCAGCACAAACTGGGCCCACTTATCAGGGACAGGCATTACTAGCACCTCGAGTCAGCAAGCAAAGCAAGGACACACGCTTTTTCTGAAAGCAGCAGCCGCGTCCTTTGCCGTTGCCGCCGCCGGCAGCGCTAAAAGCGAGTCGCTTCACATGCTAGCAGCCCTCCGCGTCTTTTATTCAGGCCGCGCCAAAAAAACCTTTTTCTTCCGTTTTTCCACCGCAATGCCTCCAAATTTGCCCCAAATTCGCGCGACATTGGGTTTCAAAACCCAAACCCCTCCTCAAATTACGGTCGCCAGCCAACTAATCCAGACGGCGGTGGGGCCCAGTCGGTTCGCATTAACAAACCGCTCCCCGCCCCCGTTCCACTGCTCCGCTCAGCTCCGTTACCCTTTTCCCCTCCGATCGCGGCGGCAGCTTCCGCGAAGGCCTCCACTGCAAAAAAAACCGAGCTCGCCACGCCACGCATCTCCTAGTCTAGTTTTTTTTTTTTTTTCTCCTCCGCCTCGAGTCCCGCCACCTCCGACTCCGAGCCTGCCCCGCCGCCCCCGGGACCGGGAGCCCCATCAGTCCCTTAGCTCGCTCGCCCGCTCGCCTTCCGCTCAGTCCTCTGCTTCCGCTCCTCCGCTCCCAAGTCCCATCCCCATGGGCGCGGTGGCGTCGACGGTGGCGGCGCGCTTCGCGTTCTTCCCGCCGACCCCGCCGTCGTACGGGGTGGAGCCGCCGCCGTCGCCGGCCGCGGCGGCGGCGGACTCGGAGGTGGTGGAGCTCAGCGGGGTGCCCGTGTCGAGGGGCCGCGGCGTGGAGGCGCGGCGGCTGCCCACGAAGCGCGGCACCGAGGTGGTGGCCATGTACGTGCGCCAGCCCGGGGCGCGCCTCACGCTGCTCTACTCCCACGGCAACGCCGCCGACCTGGGCCAGATGTACGAGCTCTTCGTCGAGCTCAGCGCCCACCTCAACGTCAACCTCATGGGGTATGTAACGAGTGCGCTCTCTATCCCTCGCCGCGCTTTGCTGCTTCGACTGGACTGCGTCGAGATCCTATCTGTTAGTATTACGCTGTGATGCTGTGATGTTAGTATTCGGTTGCTTGGTAAACAGGAATACATGTTTGAGCTCATTTTTAGGACGGTATTGGAGGTTTTGTTTAGAACTTGCCACTTGCCTGCTTCCTCGTGATTGTTCGGGTGGCGGGTGCACTTGGGAATTGGGATCCTACAGTTAATCGTGCAATGTTGGGATCTCTAGCTGCTTTAATTACGTAATTAGATGCTTAATGTTGTACAAATCTGGCATGTCATTTGGATTGAAATTGTGATCCAGAGTTTATCTTAACTGGTTGGGGGGAAATTTAGTGTCCAAGGTTGTGCATGTATTATTTGGATGTATGTTTCTGGAAGGTAGTCTTTAGATTCTGTTGCTAGATATACTTGTTTGTGAATTAATGTGTTCTTAATTGTTATATAAGTCGGGAATGTCCCAAACTGCAACAGTGCAGCTTATCTGGATGTGTGGTTCGGAGAGTTGTGCTGTTCTGGTATACAGTAGATGGATTTCATTGAAGCTGGTAAAATGTTTGCTATTGAATACTTAAGTTGACTGGAAAGTTTGGATGTTGATGTGCTGTACTATTGTTTGAGGGGCACGTCTGCTTCATTGCCACTTTGCCAGTACTGGAGTTGTTTGGAATTTATTGGATTAGGGGAAGGAAGACTGTTCATTTATATTGGCGCCTTTGATTGTGAATCTTGTTTGACCTGTTATTGAGTTTAATAATTCCAGTAGTACTTAGTAGTTAGTACATAGAAATGCTACGCTAGTTGTAGTGGGACCCATGTTGGTTACCATTTTCTTTGCTAGAATTTGGATGACATCTGGGTGTCAGTTGCTCCTGATCAAGATGACCATCCATTCACTTACCTGAGCTACTGGAAGCTGTGCACATTTTTCTTAATAAATCAGGAGGTGTTGGACCCTACTAGTTAATATATAAAAATAAATAAAAGAGAGTTTTACAGGAAATGAAAGAAAAACACAAAATATTACAAGAATCCTTCAAGCCAGTGCTCAATTTCTGTGAATTATTTTCTGTGCTCTATGGATAACCAAGGTAAATACCCGTTTGAAAGTCTCTTCACATCTTCGGATGTTTCGTTGAACGTTGTTGAATATCAGACCATTTCAGACACTGCAGATATTCTAACTCATTACAGTAATGTGTCCTGCGTCTGGGGCAACTAGCCTTCGGGGTGTTTCTCGGCCCATGCGCGAGAAGTTTCTTCTCAATGCAATGCTGTGGGGGTGGTCTTTCCCCCGTTGGTTGATTTTTTTTTTTTTTTTACTTTGGTTACAACAGTTGTCCATTGATTTTTCTAGATCCAAGTTTTGATATTATTTGAAATTTTGGAACTCTTGTTCATAGCTTTTGTTCTGTAGAGATTTGAGTGAATCAGGTTTTACTGAGGGAATTAGGCATTTCTGGTTTGCTGGCTATGTTTAATAATAGTGATGGGATGAGCTGTCGGTTAGAATAACTTAGTCAGTGGATCCAACACGCTATGACCTATTTTTAAATCTTGCAAATGGAGGATTTGGTCTGCTCTTTTATCCCACTTTATTTTTCTGGTTGTTCATTTTGTTGCTTAATGAATATATGAATTCCATTTATCACCACATTATAACTTTTATCCTATTTTACCCTTTTTGTTGTGTGTAAGCTGGCTACAATTTAATATGTTGTTTGACTCTAATTGGTGATTGATTGCTAGGCATTATCTATGGCTGTTTTAACCTTTCTATTGTGCTCATGATATATTTGCTTTTCATTTCGATGCTCGTCGGTCCTGATCGTTTCAATTCCTTTGAATTTTGTATTCCTGCTATGCTCCATGTTAGTAACTTCTAACCTGTACATTTTTCTACAGTTATGATTATTCTGGGTACGGACAATCATCTGGGAAGGTATAAATTCAGCTTTTATCTAGGAAAGTACTTTCCCTTTACCCCTCTTCTCTGATGCTATTTTATGAGTTCCTCCTCTTGTGCATGAGCATGACTTACCAATTTAATTCCATTTGATTCTGCAGCCAAGTGAGCAAAACACGTATGCTGATATAGAAGCTGTTTATAGGTGTCTTATAGAAACATATGGAGCCTCTGAGGAAAACATCATTCTATATGGTCAATCAGTGGGGAGTGGCCCTACTTTGGATTTAGCATCCCGTTTGCCTCATTTACGAGCTGTTGTTCTACATAGCCCAATTTCATCTGGTTTAAGAGTGATGTATCCTGTAAAGCATACATATTGGTTTGACATATATAAGGTGATTAATTTACTTGATTTCTTTTAATTTGATCATATACTTGATCTAATCTCTACTAATTTATTTACAGAACATTGACAAAATTCCTCTGGTCAAGTGTCCTGTATTAGTTATACATGTGAGTATTCCTCTGACAGCAAGTTTTCTTTAATAATGTTTAGTTCCATGTGCGCACATGCATGTGTCTTTATTGCCATTAACTTCTGTCTTGCATGTAGGGAACTAGGGTTCAAGGCTTTATATATTTGATGGTTAGATGCCATTTTCACACTTTGTTTTTTTTCAAAATGTGTTCCGAGTTTCAAGCTTTGTTTTTATCAATGTTACTCTTGCTTGCACTTGTATGAAGCTCGGTGGGAATGTTCCTGAAATTTTATTAAGATCTACACTTTTGAGGTCAATAAAATGGACTACATATTGGGCATTATGTCTGTACCATCATACAGTATAGTGTTGCACTACTTATTCTAGAGTTGTACTGCAATAATACTATTTCCAGAATTCAGATCATAAGGTGCCTTTTGCCTTTCAACACCTGTACCAACTTTCTGCATATAAGTTCTGGTTATGGGTGCCATACACAAGGTTTTTTTTTGGAAGTCAACACAAGGGGTTTTAACCAAGTCAATAAATTATTCCATGTGCAGGGTACAGCGGATGAGGTTGTTGACTGTTCTCATGGGAGGGCACTATGGGAACTATCCAAAGTGAAATACGAGCCTCTATGGGTCAAAGGAGGGAACCACTGTAATTTGGAATTGTATCCAGAATACATTAAGCACCTGAAAAAATTTGTCAATGCCATAGAGAGATCACCACCAGTTAAAGATGAATCTCCGGAGAGTTCAGGTCCTTCAGATCCTAGTGAAACAGGATCCGAAAGTGCGGAGAGCTCACGGAGAAGCACAGATATCCGGGAGAAACCAAGATCAAGCATTGATCATAGACCTAGCATTGATCGACGGGAGAAACCTAGGGGAAGTATAGACAGGAGAGATAAAAGCAGAAAGAGCGTTGATCAGCTTGACAAACCACGGGCTAGTGTGGATCAACCTGACCGGCCGCGGAAGAGCATTGATCGGTTTGTATATACATTTTTATGCTTTCTACTTTACATTCCCTTGTGGAATTTTGTTGCAAGATGTATTCTGTTTCCTGTTCTCCTGACCCTTGTAATGCCTTGATGCGACAGCTTCGGGGGTATGATGAGGTCAGTCAAGTTGTGCAATATTGACTGTTTCACTGCGGCTTCTGGGAGCTGAAAAAGATCTGAAGGTTAGTACAGTACTTGGTAGTGCCTCTTAGCCATCTGTATGTATTCCAAATTTTATAATTTATTATTCAATTGGGTGTTTTTAGTGTGGCTGTTTAAAAGGTGTATTGGTCTAAATGAGAGTTTGTATCTCTTCCCTCTGAATTGTTTGTTCATTGAAAGGAAACAGCCATAGTTTCCCAACCACTTCCTTTTTTTTTCTTTTTCTTTCTTTCTTTCTTTTGTTGAAGCCATTTCACTTGTTACCTGATGAAGTCCGAAGAAAAGCCTCCCCTGCAAAGCAATGAGAAGCACTGTCTTTGCAAACTGTAACTATGTTGTGCTATTGCACCTTTTTGTTTTGTTTTATGTTCCACATTCCACAGAACCGCTTCATAGCTGTTGATCGGACTTTAAGTGGGAGTTTTCTTTTCTCCTCTTTGTAGTCATGAATGAATGGAAGTTTATCTGGTGGTCGTTTACCATTATCTCCTCGGTGTTCTATTACTGCCCGGTTTTGTGGCATCCTTCCCTTGCCACGCAGTCCGGGAACTTTCGTAGCTGCGGGACATGGAGGGGCTATTTGGTTGCTAGCCATAATTTGTCACACTTTATCTTAGGCAAGTTTGATCAAGTTGACAAGTGTTTGGTTGACAACTAAGTTTAGGCATGGTTTTTTTAGGCTCCACATGTCATAAAGTTAAAAAGTGTGGCAAGATTCTTTTAGGCATGGCAAAGTGTGACAATCAATTTACTAGCCATACTTTTTGTGGCTTGCCACATTTAAGTTAGTTGTGGTAAACTATGGCTAGCAATTAAACACCCCGGAGTCAGCAGCAGCTGGCTCCACGCGACGGCGAGGCTACCTTGTCTACGTCAACGACAGCAACGAGGCGGGGGGCTGCCGAGACGTCGATCGGCCCCGACCCACATGCGACGGCCGGCTGCCGTGCGGCCAACCGGCAACAACGGTAGGCGGTAGCGGTGGAGCGCGATTTGGGATGAAAACGGATCGGATACGAACGGATATCACTGATATCATATTTGTTTTCATATTTTTGGTCGGATTCGGATTCGAATACGAATAATACCAACCATGTCGGATAAGATATAATTGGATGTCGACATCACAAATATACGATTTAAGTATTCGGATACGGATACGGTATCGGATGATGAATATTCGGACTCGAATACGAACAGATCTAAACCTCTCTAAACGAATTCGGTCTCGAATACGGTCGGAAAATATCCGTACCGTTTTTATCCCTACGCGACTGCGCGAGCGAAGCCGCCGGGTCCGCGGGTGCGCCCACATGCTACCAGAGAGGCCGCGGCGTTGAGGCTGGCACTGGCTCTCTTTTCACTCTATTTTTAAGCAAACTGGGGATTCTTTGGTGTGAATAATGAGGCTTTGTTTATATTCATTTTTTTTTTTAGATTTTGACACTGTAGCACTTTTATTTTTATTTGACAAACATTGTCCAATCAGAGTAAATAGGCTTAAAAGATTCGTCTTATGATTTATAAATAAACTGTGTAATTAGTTTTTGTTTTCATTTATATTTAATGTTTCATGCATGTGCTATAAGATTCAATATGACGGAGAATTTTAAAAAGTTTTTAGTTTTGAGTGAACTAAACAAAGTGAGGATGTGTACGTGCGCACCTAGGGCTCGCATGGGCGTTATGGAATGGGCCAATGGGCTGTCTGGCATCGGCGCATGGCCTCAAAGGATCAAATCCAGCAGCCAGCCAGTTTGGGCTGGCTTAAGCCCAACGCTCATCGGTCATCCGCTTATTCCTTTTCCCTCAAACGAAAAAAAAGGGAAGAAGTCCAATTAACTCCCTCCCTAAAGGGTCATTCGGTTCTCCTCCTTGATATATAAAACTCCTAAACTTTTGGAAACCATTCACTTTTACACTTTGGCAATTTTGATGGTGGTTTTGCTGATATGGCGCAACGTCAAGGGGTAAATCAGATTTAGCAGTAATTGTTTGTATGTACCCTTATCTCTTTTTCTATCTTGAAGGAAATCTCCTAGATTTAGCAGTAATTGTTTGTATGTACCCTTAACTAGCTTTCGCATTAGGAAGCAATATCCTATGTTTTCATAGAATCTTTTTTTATAAATACTAGGGGCGAGCTCATATAGGATAGAATGCCAGATAAGCTCATTTCCTACACTAATTATCTTTACAAAATATGAATTATGCATTGATGATTGCTTAAACAAATGGTTACCTAAGAAGTCATCAATTCTTACCAAGAGACATGGATATAACAAACATAATCATTATCACTATAACAAAATAACTACATAAAATGTGTAAACAAACATCAACAACACAAATGCTGACATATTTTCCCTTAAGCAGTGGCCAAGCCAGCTTGTGTCTTATGACTCACAGGTGGGTACCACATATTTTGTGTTATTAGGCCTTGTTTAGTTCACCCCGAAAACCAAAAAGTTTTCAAAATTCCCTGTCACATCGAATCTTGCAGCACATGCATAAAGCATTAAATATAGACGAAAATAAAAACTAATCACACTATAAATCACGAGACGAATCTTTTGACCCTAGTTAGTCTATGATTGGACAATATTTACCACAAACAAACGAAAATGCTACAGTAGCGAAATCTAAAAAATTTTCACATCTAAACAAGGCCTTAGTCTTCAATAGTTAGTTAAAAGAAGAAATAAAAATAAACTCTGGAAAAGGGCCTCAAACTTCTCCCTCTTCCAATGACTCACACAGATACTGACACATTTTTCCCATAAGCAATGGCCAAGCTAGCTTGTGTCTTATGACTCACATGTGGCCATGTGGGTACCACATATTTTACGTTATTAGACTTCAATAGTTAGTTAAAAGAAGAAATGAGAAAAGAAACTCACTAGAAAAGGGCCTCAATAAGGAAAACTTCTCCCTCTGCCAATGACTCAAGAAAAACACATTAACAAAAAAGTAAACTATGTTTCTTGCTAGCATGGGAAAAATTTACAAGTGTTGCACGATAGAAAGAAGCCTTAAGAAAGCAAGGATTGTCTACTGTTTATACACCTATGAGCCTCCATTGCACAAATCCAATCCCCATTTCTATCAACAATTTAAAACTCACAAATTCCATTATAAACAACATAAACAAAGAGATAATAGATGTCAAAGCAAAAGTTCTAGTACCATAGATTTCTAAGTCTACTTTCATAAACTTAAGAAACATACAAACAACATAGTAATAACAAGACCTGACACTAGAGTATGACAAGATTTGACAAGATAACAAACATATATGGTGGACCGATGGTAGACATATAAAATTGATAGCCAAATCTAATGCCACCTTGAACAAAGTTAATAAAAAAACAAATTTTAACTAGAGTAAATGAATGTAGCTTATGCACTATATCAACAAAAATAATCTATGCTCGGGTCAAGAGGTAGGTTGATCATTTTGGTGGGGCTATTCTTTTATGTCCATCGCATGGTATATTAGCTTGGGTAGTAAATAATCTGCCATAGAGTGGTAACCTTTCTCATGCATGATTTCAAAGTTGGTCTTTGATCTGCTAACAATTCTCTTTTTCAACTGCTGCTTTTCAAATTGGAGTAAAGTTCATATACTTATCATTGAGTAAATTTTCTAAAGTCTTTTTATCTTTCTCGGTCAATTTCACTTAATTGTGTTTGTGTAACTATATTCCTAATTCTTTAATATCATTCAAAGAAATCCTAATCTACATCAAAGACGGAGCTATAAGGTTAATTTTTTTCATCTGCCAAATTTATAGAGTCCGTACTTTTTATTTAGACACTCAGATCTAATGGCAGACATTGGGTGTGCATGATATTTTTTTAAAAAAATCTTAATATTATTTGTAATAAATAAATATTAGCAATAAAATATATATCATTATTAATAGTTTTTAATACTTGTTCATATGTTGGACTCATGTGTATTCGTATATGATTTCTAGTACAAACACGATAATCTTGTCATATTAAAAAATAAGATAAATAAGATGGCTATCTTATCACTCTATTATTTATGTTGGCTTGTTATGAATATAAACAAAAAGTCAAAAACACATCAATGTACGCACCTATTTATAGCTGTTTATGATCACTATGATATTGTAGGAGTTAGTGGTAGGATTTTTTTTTTCATTTTTCCCCGAGATTTTGTTCTTCGCTCCTAACCTCTTGAAGAGGAGTAAGTGCTAATGTATTTGCAGCTAACGTATCTTCTACCTTGTAGAGTTGGTTCCTAATTTTTTCCGATCGTTCTGCCCCCTAGAAACTTATTAGGTGTAGAGATTAGACTGAGAAAGTTATTTATTAGGTGTACAGATTAAACCTCATAAAGTTATTTTTTTTACAACGGACGGAGTACGTTTGTAGGACAGTATCTACTCTCTGATTGTTTGTATCAAATGTGTATGTGTCCATCCATTTTTTTACTTTGGAAAAATAAATAAATAATGTTTTTTATGAAACGGGAGGGGAAAACACTCCTACTGAAATTTATTAGAAGAACAGTAAATTCTCTCACTAAAATCTATTGATGAAACCGGCGAAATTGTTGCTTTAGGAATCAGAGAATCTCGCTGCCCATGTCCATTTTTTCCCCCTCTCATTGTGAATGTGTACTCTACCAAATACTACGTGCTATTGCCAGCAAAATCTTGGAACTCACTCGTACTGGTACAACTCCAACCCTCGATTCGAGCTACGGCTGCCGCGAGGAGGAAAATGTGTCGCAGCCCTGCCGCCACGATCGGATCGGAGCGAGCGACGACGGAGCGCACGCCCTCGTGCTCCGCATCCCCTGATCCCCTCTCTCTCTCTCTCTCTCTCCCTCCACCTCCATCGACGCCGCCTCCCCCAGTCAAATTAATGCCAATGATGATGATGCGTCCGCCGGCGCCCGAGGCCCCGGCGCACGTTCGCCCGGCGCCGCTACCGATGGCCGGCGCTCTCCCTCCCTCCCTCGGTTTTCCTCCATTGCCGGCTCTGTCGGGTGGACCCAGATCGGACCTCGTAGCCGGCCCCGGCCGCGGGAGGTGCACCGGCACTGCGCGCGGCGGTCCACGGCGTCGCCGAAAGCGGCGGCGGCAGCGAGCGTGTCGTGTCGACCATCCCGCGCGTCCAAACGCTGTTCGCGCTGGCAGGCTGACGCATGAGAACGTTTTGCTCCAGCCGATTTTCACCGCTCCTTCCATATAGGAAATTTTTTCTTATGGGGAGAAATATCAAATTAGTCCCCCAATTAAGGCACTGTGACCTCTACCCTGAATTTGATTGTTCGGTTTTCTCCCATCAAATATTTTGTTTTGTTATTAGTTCAATCTACTCTTAGTGAAAATCTGTTTTTTTTTTCATTTACAGATTGAGTTTTAAGTTAAAATTTTTATTGACAACACAAGTAATGTAAAAAAAAATATGAAATTTTGGACGTCTTGTAATAAAATAATTCTAGAGAGCAGAGACACAATATTGTATAAAAAATGTAAATTTGCATACTTTTCAACTCCAGTCGAATTCAATTCAGCATAAGCTGCTCTGCCAAAATCGCTGTCGTCCTCAGTAATTATTCAGGAACTTCTGTTACTGGAAACTTCAAATCTACCAACAACAGGCAACAGTTCCGCATCTCACTTTAAGACCCAAATTCAGGACTGTTCAGGGGTTCATGCGGTAGTGTCTAGGGCAAAAGTCATCAGCTTAATGATTGTATCACAAATACCGTATGACAAGCAAATCCACCAACATCCGAAGAACAGATTACCGACGACCTCGGTCAGTGGACAAAAATGGACTACGCAGCGCGGTGATCTGAACCATTTCATTCACTTGAGATGCACGGAACAGGCGAACCGCAATGCCGAGACATTGGCATGCAGCTGGTACGACTTGAATCCCAGAAGACCGCGTTGACTGTCTCTCCAGGTACAGTATGGCCGTATGAATCTTGACACCAGTTGCAGAGAGGCCTAGGACCGTACAATCAAGGAGCAGAACCAAAACCCAAGCTGGCATCCTTCTGGTCATGCTTTTCCAGGCCACTTGCCATGCCCAACACCTGAAAAGAGGAAAACCATATGATGGACGGTTAGTCTATGCTCGAATCAAGTGACTGCAACCCCGTGAAAAGAAACAGACCAAATTCAACCAGCTGAAAAGATTCTCCATGCTCTTCACTCTCCCAAGTTCCCCGATTCAATGCTACCGACAACGGTGGCCAAACACAAGGTTTGCCATTGCGTGCTGAGGGTGTCTGTACGTTTCACACACCCACCAATTCACCACCAGTTGTTTCTAAGTTACTATCACCTAGGAGTCTGACGATTCAATATGGTTTACGATACATGTGGGGGCACCGAGGGCATTGCTTAAGAGCAAGGGAGGTGAAACTCTAGGTTCTGGCCTTGTTGACTGAAAGCCTTTCTAGTTGGCCACTAACTTCCTCACTTACGATGCATTGGCAGCACCGCGGCATAAGGCCCAAGGCACTCAAAATCTTCTATCTCAAGTAATTTGCCGATCCTTGAAGCACTTTTACTGTGCATGAGATCCTTGGAAACTAATGCTTGGCAAATGGCAATGGACAAACTTTGAGATCTCCTAGGCACATGAATATACTAAAGCCAATAAGAAACTGCCGAGGTAGCTAATTGTCTATGGATTAAAAGTACAGGTGCAGCATTCAATGAATATAAGAGATATTGCAACTCTACTTTGACCAATGGAGTGTCCATGTCTCTGAAGGCCTATAAAACTACCTTTCCTTTGTTCTGCTTTCTCCTTCCATTTCTGTTAGTTAAATGACAGACATACCTAAAAGCAGGGCTAAACAGTTAGTTATGCAGCCGTTAAACTGTATAAGCTTCTTGCTTGGGCTGGCCATCCTCTCGGCCACCCTTGGCCCCTTCGTCGCCATTGCACATAGAGGTTAGACATAATCATCTCTCCTGCATTTGCAGCTCTGCCTGCTTTTAACCTTATTCTTCTAGTATCTCTAAGACTTCCCAGCTCATTCCCTTCTCAGTTTAAGCATGCATGTTTGATGAACTGACACACCTTAACCGCCTGTTTTCAGAATTACTGTCAGTTACCGGCAGCAAGGGAGGAGCAGAGATCAAGCTGGTAAGAATCTGAAGCAATGTCAAGTAATAAATTATGTAGCCAGGACTCATCCCTGACTACAGAAACTAATGATGTGTCGAATGCAGGAACTCAGCGTTGACAAGATCAGGACAGATGAGGAAGTCAGAAGCAATGTATTGACAGGTCGAAGGATGGCTTTTGGAAATGCAGTCATGGAGCAGAAGGAAACAAAGAATTCTGGAAGCAGAACAAGCTCAGGTGCAAAATATTCTGTTGGAAAATGCAGTCACGGAGGAGGGAAGGATTTGAGTATGAATTGTAACTTTAGAAGTAGAAAACCTCCACCAAAGGTTTACTTTGATGGCCACATTCCCTTCACTGCTGATTACCGTTCACCCCGGAAACACCCTCCCAAGAACAACTAGAAGTAGATAGGGATAGCCAAGTAACTATAACTAGCTTGTTTTCCTTCCATTTCTCTTTTGGTTTGCCATCCTATGTGTCAAAAATGGCTTTTCCTTCTTGTTAGATACATGTGTTTAGTTATGACTAAAAAATAACTGCTCCTTTTCCTATGTCATGAATCATGATACTTATGTTAAACTTCTTTTGGGAAAAAAAGTTCAGCATTTATGCACCATTTTATTCAAGCTGGACTTGTAATTTTCAATTTTCTAGATGTTAAAAGTTTGACAAAAAAAACTAAACAAACAAAGGAAGAAAATCCCAAGAAAAATAACAATGAACTACTACATTTCCATTTTCTGTTCAGTTTGAATATTTTTACATTCTTAATGCAGGAGAGAATAAGAATTACTCAACTAATTCACATGTGCCGTCAAACATAAAGGTGATCTCTTCCTCCTTCCCAACATTACATCAACATGGTTTTTTGAGTCAAAAGATGGCATGAATTTAATTTTTATAGTAGTCACGTGAAATTTAAAGCTGCAACTTCATTTCTAATGCTGATATCAGAGTGCGCATACCAGAAATAAATAGACATGCACATGCGTACATTTCAGATATGTCAAAGGTCTAAACAATATTGTCAAATAGTAAAATGGGAGAGTAAGTTTGAGGTACCACATGGCCACATCATGTTCACACTGCACACTACTCTATACACTAGACTAATATTTTCCAGGAACACGGACATCCCTTTTGAATATATTAAACCTGTCCCAGAAAGTCATAATAGCAATTACCACTGTTTGTCTTCTTATTTTCCTTGCATTTCCTTATTAGTGGTATAAGCCACTGCTAATTCCTAGTGAAATGTCTCAGGATAGTAGTAGCTCCGGGATGCAGGCAGGACCATCCAGGAACAGAGTAAAATTAGAAGGAAGCACATCAGTGACAGCACTGAGCAATCCAAATCCTCAACATCTAAGAACATTGCCATCGAAGCACCTCAGGAATTCAAATTCAGGCTCCAAAAATGAACTGAGGGATTCAGTAGTTCACAGAACCTTATATAAGGAGAAAATGCTAGAGGCCAGTGATGAAGTTCTAAAATTTCTTAACAAGGATTACCATGCCTCTCCCCATAAGAGGAAACCTGTTCACAACTGAGAAGGGACAAGATGCTTATGCCAAATCCTAGTCTTGTAGCCTAACTTAATGCTCTAATGATGAGCCAGTATGATATACTGCTGTTTTACTTCATCATGTGTAACCCGTTCATGCTTATCTACGACGGTTTTCTCCAGTGCGCCACATACTATATGAAGCTATCAAAATCTTGAAACTCAGCCTTAAGAGATATAAAGGCATAGTCAAGCCCACAGTAACCATCTTATGAATAGTTCACAAGCGACAGCTTATGAATAAAGTAATTAGTTATGGTTAGATTAGAGGCTAAATAAAGAGTATGTAGGAGAAAACTATCATTGCCCAAGTCTTGTAGACAAAAAAATATATAACATGTGTTTACTGCCTGATCCAGTTAGGAACTTATAACCCAGCAATTACCACTGTATTACGTTACAACCAGCAAGTCAATCGAGCAGGGCTTGCAATTCTTGTCTGTCAAATGAACTTGAGTTTCAGCAGATATTATCACTCATATATAAAAATAAAAAGGGTAAAGGGAACTTTTAGGCAGCCTTACCCTTGCTTATTTTGTGATGAGGCTGATTTGAACCCAGGACTCATTTATTTATATGCAGGAGAGAAACAGCACAGGTCTATTGCTTCAACATTTGAGGATGTTTTGGTTTCTCTGAGAGATGAGCTGCACCTTTGGAGTTTGGCTGGTGCTCGAGGAGTTTCACAACTCCTGGCACCAGCGCCTACCAATGAGTGAACTCTTGGTTTTTCTTTAGGTCAAGGGTCAGGTTTCTTAATTTGCTAGTGAGAGGTTCAGTACTAAGTTTGAGTGTATTGTGAGTGTGTGGGTGTGGGTTTGTGAGTGGTGCTGTAAGACCACTTTTTTTTCATTCTTTTTAATATAATAATGATACACAGCTCTTCTGCATGTTTGAGAAAAAAAAAACACTGAAAAGATTAGCCCCAGCCATGGACTTGGCATGTAACTGGACCATTTTCTTCCAATTAATGCAACAAGACCACCTAAACCACGTAGACAAACAATGCCTAGCACCACTCGTTGTTCACCTTCACCTAGTGCCAAGCACATTTAAATTTTTTTTCCTTCTCGGATGACACAGGAGACCTGTGTGTCATTTCATTAAGAAGAGAGAATAAGTTACAGGGGAGAGAGAGAGAGAGACGAGAGCATTTTAGAATATTGAAGAACTGCCAAATAAATTGAACTCTGAAAGTCTGAACCATTCACCGAAAGGAGCAACTTCAAATGGTAGGCTAATTTCTATTTAAAATAGTCCACAAGCATACCACTCAAGCTGTGTCTACAAAATCATACTATGATTGTATAACCATGTTTAGATTTACAACTACTGCATGAGTCAGTACTCAGTACAAAGCCTTCAACTATTAGAAAATCGCAGGTACTATATCATTGAGTCATCTAATCAGGGAACCAAAATCAACAGATTGAAGGGAGATGTGTCCCAGATATATATCTTTAATATGCTGGGTGCACAATCCAATTCGTTTGCCATCCAGAATTCCATCGATTGATGACGAGAAACCTGTCCTCCATCCAGGGAAACGTTGTTTCTCCTTCACATGAAGCACATACATACTTGGTGATGCAGATTGGCAGCCCATAACAAAGCAGTTGAATTGTCGAGTAGGGACTCTAACTCTTGACAGTGTTAGCACAACTAAACCGCTGCCAGAAATGCCATACACCAAAGCTTCATCAGTAGAAGCCACAGAATAACTAGATTCTAAAGGCTTAATTATTGCCTCGAAATCCTCAACCATTGGAATGCCATGATCATCAAGTTCAAACCGCTTTTCTGTAAGTTTTTCATACATCCTATACTTCGCAGATAGTGTCCTGATGCAGGATTTTCTGACACATTCCACAAACATAAGCTGAAGTTCTTTAAAATTGTCGACTTCAGAAAACCATCTTATCCAACGATGAATTATTCCTGCAAACCAACTTACTATTAACTCATCATCTTGCAAGACAAGGGCTGAAACATGCCTAGGGAAACCTTCGAGATTAATTATACCATAGCGATGAAGGCACTTCTGAATATAGCTAAGAGGTGCATGAATTTTAATGACACTGCCATCAGTGCAGGTACTAGTTGGTTCCTCACTCTTTAAATTGGACAACAATGCTTCCGTTGCAGCAGTCTCTGATGAAATGTAATCTTTAGCTTGCTTCTGAAAGTTGTAAAATGCATCCCTAAGGTCTTGCGGGAGTCCTGGTTCAGCAATGTATTTTGATAAGAGAACATCCTCATTTAGCTCATTTTTGGCATTGACATCCTGCATCCATACCTTTAGCAAAGTTTTGAACCAGTGATCTGTCTTCATTCCCTCTTTCCTAAATTGTGCAATGTGATCCAGTAAAGGGGTGCTAAGGCCAAGCGACTTGATCTCACTCTCTTTTATTCTTCTCAAGCCATATGCCAACCACTTTTTTCCTACTCTAAGATTCATAACATCCCAAATCTCTTGCTTCTGAGAAGCAAACAAACGAATCTTCTCCTTCAGCTTATGCACAGCTTTCAGTTTAGCATTTTCCTTCGTTTCTACTCTGACCACAAAACCAGCAAACTGTAAGCCCCGTGGGTTCCTTCTGATCGGCACAAGATGAATTTTATCAACTTCCAAGTAAAGTGATTTGTTTAAGTAAGCAACCATTTCAGATTTCATATCTTCCGCGACATCTCTGGATCCAGAAACTGCAACAAAAATCTCATCCATATATCTACAAGCATGTAGCTTTATCTTTGTCTGACAATCTGTTTGATCTTCACCATTTTCATCCCTTCCCTTCAGTTGACTCCGAAACCAGCGCCGCAAACTTGACCCACGGTCTTCTGAAACATTTGTTGCCTCTAAACCAAGGCCTTCATGTTTCAAGCAAATCCTGAATACCTCATGGTCAAAACTGTCAAGATATATGTTCATCAGGATTGGTGCAAGTACTCCTTCTTGAGGCAGCCCCTGACCCTTAGGGTACCCACCAAATACCAAATTGATCACCTTGGCATCAAACATATCTTGCATGAATGCAACTAACTGGGTGTCATCGATCTTCTCCTGTATTAGCGAAATAAGCTTAGAGGTCACACTGCTATCAACCTCCTTGTGCAACGGGACAGTAAAGCACCAATCTGGAACCCCGATTTCATCAGATATGAACCTGAGAGCTGAGTGATATCCTCGCCCACTGCGACAGCCATGTGATATTTTTGAGAACTGAGGCCTGTAGACAACCTCAAGCACCACCCTTATCGCTTCCTGAACCACTTTCAAGTTCAGCCTAGGAAGAACAAGGTGTCCACCTCGTTTTCTCTTCGCCACCACTGAGAAAGCATTCGCTCGGACATCAAACTCCCCGTTCCTCAGCTCCTCTGCCAGCGTAACAAAGCAGACATCGTCCTTTGCAGACGCTAGATCAACGTTCGAATTCAGGCGCACGATGTCGTACGCATCCTCCAGCGTCGCAGCATCCGCCACGACCTTACCCATGAGGCCGTAGAACTTGCCGTCGAGGAACTGCTCCTTGACCCTCTTCTTGATGCGGAGCTCGGCCAGCCGCTTCCGCTCCATCCGCGTGAGGGGCTTCCTCTGCCTCTGGACGGCCGCGGCAGACTCCTCGGCGAGAGAAGCCAGGCTCTTCGCCAGAGACACCGGCGGCGGTTCCACGGCTTGCTCCGCCGCGTCCTCAACTCCATCGAGCGAGGAGGGATGCGACCTGTACCGCCGAAAGCATGCCGCATAGTCTCCTGGTTCCAGGAACAAACGAAAAAGCAGAGCCGTTAGCACCCCGCAACGGTTCGACGCCGGGGGATGGAGTTGGCATGAGCAGAAATGCGAGGCACCTTTCCGTTGAGGCCGCTGCGTGCTGCGCCTGGAGATCTCCCGGAGGAGGCGGCCGAGGCCCAGGAAGGACATGGCGTCAAGCGCGTCCAGGTCTAGCGTGGCATTCCGTCGAACAGGAGCTGTGCGCGGCGCCGCAGCGGAGACCAGGTGAGCGGCAGCGTTTGCCTCCGCAGGATGAATCGTCCGGGCCACCGGGCCTTCGCCTGTTTATAAAGCTGGTGGGGCCTAACTCTCTGAGAGACTGGGACCCTTCTGTCTGTCTGTTGGTCCGCCACAACGCCAGAAGGCCCAAAAGACAGCGTCAAGCCGTGCCATCGACAGAGTAAAGCCTGATCTCATAATAGTCGCCCAATTACAAAATTAATTAATTAATTTTAAATAAAACCAAAATTTTAAAAGGGAGGTTGCATGCACCAGTTCACACACAGACCTAACAAAAACCAGTCCAACCAGCGTTTTTGTTTTTAATAAAGGAAACCAGCGTTTTATTTTCTGTACACGGAAGACCTACAGATACAAGCCCTGTAAAGCTGTACTTGCATTGCTATACTCCTTCGAATCACAGCCGTGTAGTAGACGACGTACGGTCACACATGAAATGCCCAAGGCTGAGCTACCGATTTGTGAACAAAATAATTAAGGATGAGGACGGTACTCCGAACGGTTACCCACGGTTCTTCTCCTCTAGTGTAATTAAATAAACTAAATAAAAAAATGAGAGAAAAAATTGTCATTAAATTACACTAGAGAAGAACCGCGGGCCTTGTTTGGATGTAGTCGGATTCACACCAATCCACATGTATTGAGGTGGATTGGAGTGGAACTTGAACTAAATTCCACTCCAATCCACACCAACACACATGGATTGAAGTGAATCCGACAACATCCAAACAAGGCCTCAAGCATGAATGATCAGTCCGCTTTCACACACCAAAGAGAAAATTTCAACTATCCTGAATTCCCTGTGTCATTACATATTACTCTATCCTGAGGCCCTGTCCAGGTCCCTCCGGTTCATGTAAAATAAGGACAATTTGTCTGTAAATGCTGATTTTATGGAGATTGGCGAAAACCCTGCATATTCCTTGTCAACTTTAGCCAGGCCTACTTCGAGGATGTACTTCACAAGCTCATGTTTCTGGACAAATGGTTGCGCCGCAAATTCCTCTATTGGCATCCACTGCAATGGAGAAGGCAGTATCAAAGCAATTGGTCAAATGGTGCCTGAGTTTGAAGGACTGAAGTAAACTTTTAATATTATGGGGGGTTTTCTGTTTGAAATAAACATTAAAATTTTGGTTCCAAGTACCTGGCATGCCTCTATTTCCGAGTCTTGCTTTGTAATGTCATATGAAAGTGGTCGTAGCAGGCACACGAAAAATAGATCTGATTTATCAAAAAAAGATTTGTGGCTCTGCCTGCAAATGATGGAGAGATGTTTTATTTCAAACTGAGCACTGTGCCATCACAATAGATTGCGTCAAGAGAATGAAAAATAAAGGAAAACAGGGCTTAGGAAAATTTCATATTGAACGGAAATGCAAAACACTGCCAATTTTTTTCTTTCTAAAAATGTATGCACATGTTTTGTTGCACAATACATATCTTTTTTGTGTGTTGTTGGAATGTTCCGCAAATGGGCAATAAAGCTAAATGTGACAAGAAACTTGGTAGATCAGTACTAGATAAATATAGGAAGAACTGGGACCAGAAATCCAGTCGTTACCTGAAGGCCAGCACTTCAACAAATTCTGCATCAATCTGAGGATATGATCCAGAAAGGTAAAAAAAAAATGAGCAACCAATGGCAGCATTTAATCAAACTAATCTATTGGAAACAACTTGGACTTCTGCTCACACTAGTACATACCCCTGTCTCTTCTTTTACTTCTCTTACAGCTCCAACATTAATATCTTCCCCCTGTATATACCAATATCTTGTGAATTATAATAGGGCAAGTTGGTGAAGAATTTACTTAATATATCTACATGTTCAGTGCAGAATTTACCGGTTCAACTACGCCAGTTGGAAATTTCCACACACCTAGGCCTCGAAGTACACCACTCTTTTCTTGTACAACCAAGACCTACAAAAAATAAGAATTTCAGGGTATGGAAGATAAAAGGCTTTAACTATGGATAATGCCTAACAGAATGTCCTGTGTCATAACTCATAACGATTGATATGTGCTTTAGAGTTTGTAAAGGAGGTAACAGAACAATGACAAGCTAAATCCTAAAAATTATCACATTCATTTTTTACCTCTCTTTTGTCATTCATTATAAAAGCTCCAACACCAACGCGGTGGGTTGCGTTTACTGGTAGTGTATGTGTTGTATTTGGAAGCCAGTATGCAAGCATCAAGTAAGTTTCCTCTGCATGATGGTACCAGAAACCTTCCTACATACACAATGAGGTAAAAACATTTTTGACACAAACTGAATATGAATCCTTCCATACTGTTACACTATACTACACAGTATGATCTTTTCCAACTATTTCTCTTGAAAAGACAAAAGGTCATCGAAAAGACATAGTTACCAAATTGTGAGCGTTACCAACTACTATTAAAAAAAACTGAATTCAGGTCATTCAAACAGTGTAATTAAAAAAAAATAACCCAATATGTAAAAAAATACTTCATTTTGAAATATACAAGTTACATCAAGAATACAGGATCAAGAAACTAGTTACACTAGTATAAACATGGAAAAGGTGAGTTTAATTACCTCTACAACTGGTGGAATAAGGTTGGAAAGGGCGATGGGCAATTTGATCCAGACACCTCTTATTCCCTACAATGAGGAAAGTACAGTAATAAATGTAAAGCTCTTATATAAAATTATATTTCAATGACTAGTAAGTGCAGGCTATGCATTTGTAACCGCATCTCTCCTTCTTGAGGTACCCATGAATAACTAGAATTGAAAATAATAATGTACAAATACAGTAATCTCCACATATCTATGTCACATGCCTTGCATATGGTTGATGTCTCCTCAAGGCTCATAGAAGATAAACAGTGCACTTAATAAACATTTAAAATAGTTACTAGGTACGGCAACAATATTTTCACCTACCAATTCTACCATATATAGGTGCTTCCATGGATCTTTGCAGTAAATTTTCCACAGTTCAAAATTTTAAATGTTGGAATATTTACTTGGCATGATAGGATACATGGTAACATAGATGCTGAGGGGATCACCTGCTCCCTCCATTTCGCCAGCGCTGCTTTCAAAGAAGCTGAAAACACTGCAGGATCCATTGGGGTCGCCATCTCAATGATGACACCTCCATGTTTGTCATGCACAAAAGGTAGCGGCTCAATACCCCCACTCTTCTCAGCCATCGACAACTCCGCGGCCACTGTTGAATTCGTGGAACTTGACATGGCTCTGTGGCCCCGTCCACCACTCCAACTTCTCCCTGCACCAACTAAATTTCAGAAAGAAAAAAAATAAACTCGGAGACTGAATTGTGCCAAAACATACGTTTATATAGCATGAGCTGATAAGCACAGCCAGCTATGCAGACTGCAGCAAGGTGTGAACAGTCATCACGATTCCAGCTCCTCAGCCCCGTACCACGCCCAAAACGAATTGACAAGACGGACAGGGGGTGTGGCAAAGCTTGCCGTACTGTAATTGAGGACCGGGTTGAAAAAGGCTGTTGGCCACTAAATTGTCCCCGTCTCCTCTCAATTCACTATCCATCGTGGTTAGTGTTGGCAATGGGTAAATCCCCATCGGGTATGAACTCCCCAGACCCATCCCCGTGACAATAATATGACACCACGGGTATCCCCATATACACTGATGGGTGAGGAAATTTCTCCAAACCCATACCCAGGTGGGTAAATTAGACCCGGCGGGTCACCCATACCCGCCAAACATCAGCAATTCACAAGCACCAGTCACGTAGTAGCAATTCACAAGCATCGTCACATAGCCATTCACAAGC
>Ga0182004_10000775_pt1 | contig 21149 bp, 12 predicted proteins | sample Sormic07211540_1_FD_120479 | JGI IMG/M metagenome (GOLD analysis project Ga0182004, IMG submission 120479) | Endophyte microbial communities from Sorghum bicolor roots, Mead, Nebraska, USA - 072115-40_1 MetaG | ecosystem: Host-associated > Plants > Roots > Unclassified | place: USA: Nebraska...
TCTTGGACTCTGTGATAGACTCTTGCATTGTGAGTGCCCTAAGAGCAAGTATTATAGTGGGCTGTAAGCTGGCTAAATGCTGAGGTGGAGGAGAGAAAGAAGAAGAGAGAAGAGAAGCAGGTTATAAGCTTACAACCAGCTTAGGCAGAGGAACCAAAAAACTTTGTGAGAGAGATAAGTGGACCATGTATCAATAGTGAATAGCTAACTACTGTATAGGTGCGCTGGTAGAAGGCTACAAGAAATCATACAGCCAGCAAGTGGGCTGCATTATTAAACTTGCTCTAAGAGATCATAGCTTACAGACTAGACTTACTTAAGCATTTATGTCTACCCTCCATCCATTTATCGGAGTCGTCTTACCAAAAAAAAATTTCTCCAAGAATGAGAGCCATCTAAGCTAGGGACCACTATTTTCATCTTTTTCCACATGCGGCTCCACACATTGGTCTAATTAATTCAACTGTCTGCATGCAACTTCATTCATTGGTCGAATTAATTTTCCCTTGGTCACTGCGCACGACCCTAAAATGACTCTCATAAATAGATGGAGGGAGTATAACATTGCATGTCTCATGTATTTTACTTATTACTTGAGTATTAAATTTTGAAGATTAGATTCAGAAGGTTTGTAGTTCATAGAGGTGATATCTTCACTACAGTCTAAACAACTTAGGTGTTGATGGTAGACTTTAAATCATTGATTTCCAAGCGGCACTAAGCTAAAGTGAACTATAATCTTCGCTCACAATTTACTTGTCCATACAATGTGTTTTAAGATGTTTGACTATATAAGGTGTTTGGTTACCCAAATTGAAACCATGATACCATAAGATTTTTTTTCATATGTTAGCTGAAAATTACTTAAAAGTATGTGGATTTAAAAACCCGTAGCAACGCACGGGCATTAACCTAGTATGGTACTATATTGCTATTATTTCCTTATCAATTATTATTATCTAAATTAGAGGTGGTGTCGCCTATATTTGCTTTAAAATCTACATATTTTTTTGTTGTATTAACCTTTACTAAAAAATCGATTAGTTCGGTAAAAACCAGAACCGAACCAAAATAACCGAGAACCAAAATACTTAACTCCTAAAATTTTGCTGAACCAATCGATTCTTATGTTCTGAAAACCGAATTTCATAAATAACCGAGGGAACCGAAACTAGAACCGAATACCCATCTTAAATGAGAATAACTTCTGTTTTAGGACAGAGGGAGTAGTCACCGTAGGATAGAGACTTTTTCATGTTTTTACTCCACCGTTTCTGGTTTGGAAAGTTCTTTTTAGTGGTATATATATATATATAATGGATGTACTATGTCCTCGAAGACTTAAGCGCAATGGGAAGTTCGGAGGAAGTGCGTTTTGCCATCTTTGGTTACAATCCGATCAACAGGGACTAATCAGAAATTGCTCCTTCGTTAGTTCTGACCCTGGCCTACTTTCATTTCAGAAAATGTGCACTTTACAACGTCGTCCAGAGTCATGACCAACTGATGCACCAAGGCCTTGTTTAGATGCGAAATCTTTTTGGATTTCGCTACTGTAGCACTTTCGTTTGTTTGTGATAAATATTGTTCAACTATAAACTAACTAAAGTTAAAAGATTCGTCTCACGATTTACAGGCAAACTGTGTAATTAGTTTTTGTTTTCGTCTATATTTAGTGCTTCATGCATGTGTCGTAAGATTCGATGTGACAGATAATCTTGAAAACTTTTTGGATTTTGATGGGAACTAAGGCCTTGTTTAGTTCCCCAAAAATTTTGCAAAATTTTTCAAATTCTCCATCACATCGAATCTTTAGACATATACATGAAGTATTAAATATATATAAAAATAAAAACTAATTGCACAGTTTGATCGGAATTGACGAGAAGAATATTTTGAACCTAGTTAGTCTATAATTAGATAATATTTGTTAAATACAAACGAAAATGTTACTATTTATATTTTGTAAAATTTTTTAGAACTAAATAAGGCCTAAGCAAGGCCCAAACAGAGAAAATGCAACGAAAACTAGCTGGCGTCGTTTAGCGCTGGCCGTGCAGATTCGTGCGCGACCAGTCATCCAAGGTGATGGCATCGGCCGCTACACGCCAACACGTGGCTGCAAGCATTCACGAAGTCAAAGTCGTTACTCGTTGCCCATATCGACATGCCGCGCGCGCCTTCATTTTATCCTGTGCGACCACTCCGACCAGATATGGTTGGTCGGTTGAGACTTGAGAGCAGAGATGAGGGTACCTGCGCACCATCTGACCGAGCGGCTCGTGCGTGACCACGACAACATTTGCTTCGCAGCCAACTTGATCTTAGAAGCAAGTTTATAAAGTATTCTAAGAGCATCTTTAACGGACACTTTAAACCCCATCTTCTATATCTCTGTTGGGTATTTATTTTATATAAGATTCTCTATCTATAATTTAGCCAAATCCGGCTTTCTATATCTTGTTGATCTGTATTTTATTGGTGTTTAAATTACCATGAAGTAGGTCATGAACCCATGCTCTTGTACAGGTTATTAGAAACTTTTGAAGACATAAATAAGCATCGGTCTTAGTTAGTATTACTCTCATCCAATTGTGCATAATTATTGAAGAACTTTTATTAATAAACTGGGCTACGATAAAAAAAGTGATATTTGTATAATTTTTTGAATAAGACAAGTGGTCAAACTTAGTGTCAAAAAAGTCAATCGTCTTAAAATTTGGGATGCAAGAAGTATCTTTCACTATTATCTCTAGTGGTTTGTTCAATTAGATCTCCTAATGGTATCACCATCTATTTTAGATTTCTCGCTAGTCAGAGCTAGAAAATGGGACATACTCTCTAGAGTGCATATAAAGATATAGAAAAGTTATTGAAGTGTAAAAAAATATATAAAAAATATTTTTTATTCAAATAGCTTTCAAAATAATTATTTTGTAGATTGTGTTTACGATAGACTCTTGGAGATGCTCGCCTCTTTATATCATTCCTTATTGATAGGAATAGAAATTTTGGTAAACAAATACTCTCTAACAACTTTTTTTAATTATATCCCCAAATATTACCATCCTTTGTCTTAGATTTTTCACTAGTCAAATATAAAGAGCGGAGGTGGCTCTCTAGAGTGTGCATAGGATACAGAAAAGTTGTTGAAGAGTAAGAAAAATATAGGGAACAATTTTTATTCAAATGATTCTCTAGATGCTATGGACGGCTGGCTAGGAAGGGACCATTTAGGATGGTCTGACTTATTACTCTTTTCTTTGTGCTTACTTCTCTATAGAGGGTTGATTTACATACGGATGGACTACTTTTTGTAACTTCTTGGTACACTCATGGATTGACTATTTAGTTTTTAACTAGGTTAATTTCTTAACTATGGCAGTTTTCACACATGTCAATAGTTTAGCACATTCCTTTTTGCTACTACGGGGACATAAGCATAGGGGTTTTTTAGCGACATATCTAGTGGGGTAGGGGGAGAGGGATTCAAGGCCCCTACCGTCGCTGATCTCGTGGAGCCCCTCTATTTTTTCCCTACCATTACTATTTCGAGAAGGAGAGGTTGGAGGTTGAAGATGAACTTTCATCCTAGATCCGTCACCGAGATTTTTACTCGTCATGTTAATTAGGTGGTACATGGACTCTTGTCTGTCTATAAAGTTTTTGCATAAATATTTCATGCTACGTCAATTTAAACTTGCGCAGTCTGTTTGGAGAGTGATTTTTTAAGAAAAAAAATAGAGTTCCTTTGAGCCCCCTATTAGTTCGGATCTGAACACTCCTAGACTGATTTTTAGCTGACTATTTTTTATTAGGACTAATATTAGTTTATTCCATTTAAACAAACACCTAGTTCACTTATTAGTCATGTTTAGATTAGATGGACTAAGAATATACTTTTAGTGACCGGCAATTAGTTTGTCGTATCGAATAGATTAGAAACATCGTTTATATCGACCGGAGGGAGTACGGAGAGTATGTTCCTAGCCTCTACGAGAGCATAATCCTATTTCAGTAGCCAATCCACCCTGCCACGTCAAGGAATGGACCGGACGTGGGACACTCTTCCACGTGCAAGTGCAACTCGTCGTTGTCAAATTCAGCACCCCTACGGGGCCACGACGTGTGTCGCGTGAACGACCGTCATGGCCGATGAGTGCCGCTGTGCCTGGCCGGGCCGACGGGGCCGTCCTAGGGCGTTCGGTTAGTAGCAAATCCTACCTGGAATAATTTCAACCTAGATTACTTGTCAAATTTATACGAGATTTAAACAGTTAGAACAATTCCTGGTGCATTCCTGCACAACCGAACGAGTCCTTATTTAGCTTAGGCCTCATTTGGTTTGTCACGATAAAAACTCTCATCACATCAAATATTTAATATATAATAAAGTATTAAATATATAATATTTATGAAACTAAAAACACTATTTAATATGTTTTTTTAATCTAATTAACTCATAATTAGATATTAATTATCAATTAAAATAAAAATATTACTTATTAAATTTTAACCGCCTAACCAAACAACCTCCGATCAGTACACCGCGAGGAGCCGACGACGCTCGTGCTGTGCCGTCGGTCCGACAGGTCCCGGGCTCCCCGTGCATGGAATGGCCGGACCCCGGGTCACCACTTTTGAGTATGTAGACACGAGAACGTCGGGTCGGGTCCTCATTGGGCGGTGCTTAAGCTTACAGTAAGCTAAGGCAAATGATGTGTTTCTATATATATAAACGGGATAAGATCAGCTTATTCTAACTGCACTTTGTCTCTATTTATATATAGCTTCTAACGGAAGTGCTTTTGTACCGAATATACATGATCGATATCTCAGTGTCTACCGTAAGTTCATACCTGCCTTGTGCCGTTGGGTTACTAGATACTTGACACATTTATCAGACTCAGCGTGTTCTTTTAGTGTCATCAATTATTTTTATCATATAAGCTACCCAAGACCGTTCGCAGAAATAGATACTTTTTTTCTTGAAAATCTTTTTTCTGCAAATACTTCTGTTTGGTTTTATTGGTTTTCTCTATATGGATCTCTAATTGCCTATGTTGGCATGGACTCCATATAACTATCATTGATGAATTTATTAGCTTAAAGCTATTTTGTTTGTCTTTCATCATCTTTTTTTCCCAGTATAACATGTGCCTATGCAATTTCCTCTGATGCCAATCAAGTTAGTTTTCGGTCTCGGTTCTATTTCTCTAAAAAACTATTGTCCAAGTCCATCAAAGGTTGTTCAGTTCCTTGACCCGCCTCTTATATAGATTTAATTTCTTGATCATCTTCTACATACGTTGTATTTGGATTTGTAGCTGCCCTTTTTGCCGTATACCTCGCTAGGTTCATCACACTGTTATTCTTGTTGATTGGAGAACACTAGTGTGTTACTCTTGTCTCTTGGAGAGCACTAGTGCCGTTACAGGTGAGGCAAAAATTCTCAGAGTGTCAAAAATCGGGCACTCGGGGAAACCAATCTTCCACGAGTATTGCACTCATGGAAGAATTGCACTCGGAGAAGAGAGGCTTTCCTGAGTGTCGCAGTATACCTGGCATTCGAAGAAGAGCGGCACTCGGCAAAGGCCCTTTTCTCCGAGCGCAACACTAGGGGAAGAGCCGCACTCGGGGAATATGACTTTTTTTTTGTTGTTTACATGGAAAGGCAAAAAAAACAAAAAAAAATCGGAATGGCTTCCCCGAGTGCATGGGCTGCGATACTCGGCGGAAGAGGGTTTCTTCCCCGTGTGCCTGGGCTGCGGTGCTCGGAGAAGAGGGTTTTCTTCCCTATGAATTTATTTTTTAAAAAAAGAAGAAGAGGAAAACGGTGCCAGCCGACCACAACGGTGTCAATTCTTCCCTGAGTGCCACCACAGCTCTCAAAAAAGCGTTCCTCAAGTGCATGATTTTCGGCTCTCGAAAAATGCGCCCTTCCCGTGAGACGATACCTCGAAGACGGTTCTCCGAGTGTTGCACTTGAGGCCGAGTATATTTGGCACTAGAAGAAACCACTACCTCGCGTAATATGCCTTGCCTCCAACAGCCTCTAGCCATATCATCGTGCCAACATGCATCGACGGTTTCTATGCGTGTGTAGTATATTGAGGGAGATAGGATGATTACTAAAATATTAGATATTGGAGATGGAGCAGCAGATAGAGCCTTTGGATAACCTATATGGCTGTTCTTTTAAAGATGATACTTCCTTCGTTATAGAAACATAACGAAAGAAGAAACATACCGCTTTTTCAAAAGTCTAACAATTTTAAGTTGACATTATAAATATTTATAATATGTCACTAGATTAATTTTTAAAATATACTTTTATGACAAATCTATTTAAAGATATACCTCCTCCGTTCTTCGTAATTATAGGATGCTTATTGATCAAACTCTAAATTTATAATAAACAATATTAGCATTTATATCTTTAAATAAATTTATTCTAAAAATACTATTCTATAACTATTTCTTAAGAAGCAAGATTCTTTTGTGGATGGAAAGAGTAATAATAATTTTTTTAATAAACCTAGTCACCTAGACATGTTCTCTTTTTTTGGTTGGTGGGAGCACGTAGGGTTTGAGTACCTCCATTCTCCACTCCCATCGTCTCTGTACACGTGCCACGTGTTCGTATGCAGGGGAGTCATCGTAGTCGTAAACAGTGGTTCAATTTGCCGAAACAAATTCAAAAGACAGCCAAATAGTGTTCTAGAACAAAAAGCAACAAGGTTTACTCGCCTAATCGAGACAATGCCTCCCTGAGCCTGACGACGAGAGTCGTGACCAAGCAAAAGGGACGCCCGCAACCTCTCTTCCGTTTACCTCCCTTTTCGTTTTCCTTCTCCCCGGCTCCCGGCGGCATTTAAACCTCTCACCCACCTCCCCATAGTAAAATGCGCCCGTTCCCGGAGCAAAAATAAAAAACCAAAATCATCATCACAAATATAATCCGCTACCTCGCCGGCGACAGGGGCGACCGCGCGCTCGCCCCGGCCGGGTGCTGATCCCGACTTCCCCATGCACCCATTCTGCTGCGCGCCGCTCGTGCCCGTATCGCCCGCGGCCTCTGCCGCCTCCGCCGGGGCCGCGTCCTCCGCGGTGGCGGGCGCCCCGGCCATGATGCCGCCACCGCAGCCCCCGCCGGTGCCGCCTCCGCCGGCTCGAAGCAACTCTGCCCCCATCGGTGAGAGGCGCGCGCGCGCGGCGGGGGTCAGCGGTGGCGGCGGAGGAGGCGGTACCTCGCCGCCCGAGGGGGTGAAGCTGAACGAGATCGTCGGCGGCGGCATCTCGGGAATCCTGTACAAGTGGGTCAACTACGGGCGCGGGTGGAGGCCGCGCTGGTTCGCTCTCCACGACGGCGTGCTCTCCTACTACAAGATCCACGGGCCTGACCGCATCATCCTATCGCGCGAGACCGAGCGGGGCGCTAAGGTCATCGGCGAGGACTCCCTCCGCCGCCTCAACCGCACCTCCGCATCCTCGCCGTCCCACTCCAACGGCCACCACCACCCTCGAAAACCCATCGGCGAAATCCACCTCAAGGTCCGCGGTTCTTGCCGCCTCCGTGATCGCCAGATCCATTTCGTCTGCTGCCAGCTTGCTAACGGGGCGGTTGCGTGTGCAGGTGTCAACCGTGAGGGAGAGCAGATCGGATGACAAGAGATTCTCCATCTTCTCGGGGACGAAGACGTTGCACCTGCGAGCGGAGACCCGGGAGGACAGAGCTGCGTGGCTTGAGGCGCTGCGAGCGACCAAGGACATGTTCCCGAGGATGTCCTCCAGCGAGATGGTCGGACCTGGGGACACCGCAGCGGCAGTGGCCGTCTCAACCGAGCGCCTAAGGCAGCGGTTGCAGCAGGAAGGGGTCAGCGAGGCGGCCATTGCTGACAGCGAGAGGATCGTGCGAGCAGAATTTGAGGCTCTGCACAAGCAGCTTGTGCTATCCAAGCAGAAGAATGCGCTCCTCGTGGAAACTCTTCGCCAGCTAGAGGTACTTCCATAACTGTACCTGAACAGAATCTGGTTGTGCATGAAGTCGGAATGATTGCTTTTTACTGCTGGTGTGTCATGCTTGCAATATTCTGCATCTTGTGCACGATTGGAAGTACGAAGCTACTGGTAAATATTGGCGTACAGAACATGCTATTCTGTGGTAGATTGCATCAATTGACCATATTGTACTTGGAGCTCTTTGTTTTAGGAGTTACTCTATGGATCATGCTATAAATTTTTTCAGTTCTTCTACTACCTTTGTTATGCTGTTGTTTTTGTCAGTCACCAAACATACTTGAGCATTTGATAATGAATGTGCTACCGAAGCTAGCTTATGTTGTCTATTTACTACGTCTTGTCATCAACAAAGAAAAAACAAAGCAAGTTAATAATTCTAGATGTTTGTTTTGGTTTTGTTTTATCTGCTTCTTTGGTGATACCAAAGTTCTTCCGGGGGTTATGTTGCAGAGCTTTTGTTTTTATTACTGACCACAAATTGCTCTCTCATGTGTTTTGGTCCTTTTGGAGTACAAGAATGGTACCCTTGTTGCTATAGCTACTCTACCCATCATTTTATATACTTCTCATACTTCCTATTCCTTGACTGGCTTTTTGCTGTTTGAGTTTAGTCATTAGTCTTTTGTTGTTTTCATGGCTAATAAGCAGTTAGAGCAAGCTAACTGGATATTTATTCTATCACATGTCAGGCCTGATAAAAATGAGAGCATCAGTATCACATGTTTTCGGTTTAGCTTAGGTTAACTGGCATTTGGTTGCTGATTTGATTTTATATTGAGTTTTTTTATTACAAGGAATGAGTGCCTTTTATATTAGCATATTAGTATAAATGATCAAGCGTACCAACACTGCACAGAGCTTCGAAGGTAGTCAGGTAAATAATTCTATGTTGTGGCAGAAAGAGGAGAATATAAAACTCTTTTTATTATCCACTCCTAAAATTGTATTTCTTTTATGTTCATGTGTACTACTGCCATTTGTATATTGAGAAGTTTTAACTTCTCTTACCTGCTTTCCGTGTTCACTAATTTGTAAGATCTCTATATTGATGTTTACTGGGGGAATTGAACCTACAAAATGTTTATGTTAGACGCATTGTCATCTGATGTGTATTCTTGTGTTGCCTTGCTGTAGACAGAAAAGGTTGATTTGGAGAATACCCTTGTCGATGAGAGCCAAAGGCAGTCGAAAGAGTATGGATCTGCTTCTAAACCAAGGCATGAGAAGTATAGTGGTATGATAATTGGTGGAATGGTTTGTCATGTCTCACTGTTACACTTGTTATTGAGATACACTGTACCTTTGTGGGAAAAATTGTTGATTATTCTGATGCATCCTTGTTAATACGACACTACAAAGTTGCATGATAGAATGCCACTCTGGTGTTGGCTATTGCCAGTTAATTTTTCTAGTGGCATATAGGGGCTGTTCGGTTCTGATTTCTGAACCTGGTGCAGGTGCCTGGGCCAGGCAGCTCCCCAGGCTGTCGATTTTGAGCGCCTGGTGGTTGGATGGACCTGCCTGGGTGAACGCCCCCAGGCCATGCTGCCAACCAAACAGCCCCATACTGACAAAGTAGCTATAATCCAGCAAAATATTAGACAAATTGGTTGGCTATGGTTTGTAAATGATTGAGTAATAGATAGCTGGGTTTGTTGATTGCAACGTTGCCAAGTTTTTGGTCTCCATGTGTAACTATCATAAAAGACTAGGAATTTTGCCAAAAAAAAGATTGCTCTTAGCTTTTTCTAAACATACAATGTTTTGGTGGTTATATGAACTATGAAGTTCTGTTGCTATTATTGGCAAAGTCAAAACTGAGCTTATTGATGGCAGAATTTTGGTTAGGTTATTCATTCATGCAATCTCCTTTCTAGTTTCCTATTTCCTCGTGAGGATGCATTCTTCCAAGTTTTATAAATCCAATATCATGGCATGATCATATCTAAAATAGAACATTTCATATTAAACAATTACGACAACATCCTTGTATAATAGCTGAGTGTCATTATTCTTGTATGCTAATCTATGCACCTTATTCGCCTTTCCATAAGTTCGACTTGGTGGTTTGATTACCTACCTAATTGAATATTGTGAAGTCTGTCTCTTAGCAGAATTCTCTAGTGTACGTGTTGTCTCTAATAGTTCAAATATCTTTCATCTGGTTTTGTAAATTTTAAATTAGATTCAATCTTTTTTCATCTGAATGTTATATAAACTTTTAACTGAATGCTTCTATATCAAGGTTTGATATCGTACCCAAATAGCCTTTTCAGATGGAATGGAAGCAGTATCAAAGTAAACCACATTTATTCCCTTAGAAAATAAATAGACTTGATTGATACTAGTATAGCACTAGCACAGGCCCACTTCAACTCATTTTCCCTCTAGTTACGTGGTCTGATTTCAATGTTATACGACAGTGTCTATACGCCATCCCAATTCCCAATCCCAACCACAAGAAATTGCAATGACCTCTCCTTGCTGCAGCCACAACACACAACTTTCCTACCAACTAGAAGCCCATATGTGAACACTGCAGCAAACAATTCTTGACCCTAATTTGTCATGTAAATTGCTGGCAATTGTGATCCCTCCTTACCAGGAAAGAAAACAGTTCAGCCTTTTTTTGGATGAATTTCTGGAATGTGCATTTAGTTTTTTTTTTATTGAATAACATGGAAACCATCTATTTTGAGCTCTATTTTGCACTGTGCACCAATTTAGTTTACTTTACCTGGCTTAACGAGCTACCATTTTCCTTTTTCAGAAGGAAGTGCTAGCGAATCTGATGATTATAATGAACCACATGATCCTGCTGAAGAGACTGACGATGATGAGAACCTTTATTTTGATACAAGAGATTTTCTATCCTCAAGCTCTTTTAAAAGTAGTGGATCTGATTACCAAAGATCTGAAGCTGGTTCAGATGATGAAGATGATTATCCAATGGATGGGATTGATCCTTCCATGAAGTCTATTGGAATTAGTTATCCATATGTAAGAAGACGGAAGAAGCTGCCAGATCCAGTTGAGAAAGAAAAGGGTGTAAGTTTGTGGTCAATGATCAAGGACAACATAGGAAAGGATCTTACAAAAGTTTGTCTGCCTGTTTACTTCAATGAGCCACTCTCATCGTTACAAAAATGTTTTGAAGATCTTGAATATTCCTACCTTATTGATCGGGCATCTGAATGGGGGAAAAGGGTATTACTTCTTCCTCTCCCTGCTAGTATTTTTCATTCATGCACACATCTTCTCTAATATGTTGAATGCAAGTAGCATAAACACTTGGTTTATTAGATTTTTCATTGCACATTATATCATATCAAACTTGCAACTAATGCTGCAATGCATACACTTAATGTCGATACTCTATCCTGCCTTGTGGTGGACATCTGATATAACTACATTAAGATGACATTGGTGTCTTCCTGGCTAGAGAAATGTGGGGGCTGTATACTGTTTGTTTCATCTTGGTTACAACACCCCTTCATATATTTAAGCTAACTTGAACAAAGTTTAACCATTTTGTAAACTAATCATGCCAACAATTTGAAAAATAGTACATGTAAACATATTAGTTTCCTTGCCAACATGGGGCCTTCAATTTGCTGAACAATATTAATACTTCATAATATGCAATCTTCAGTCTGGCTTATAAGGGTGATTTTCCTCTTTCATATATTAAGTCTCGTCACTGCCTCACTGGTGCATCTGCCACATTAGAAGAATGTTCCTACACTATTGTTCATATGGTTATATGTGTATCATTTGACGCTCACCCACACACCATTGGATGTTCTCCCATTGTTTGGGGTGTCATTGAACAGAAAATGCTCACTTGCTCCCATTGTCTGTGATGACTGAAATAGCTAACTAGTGAAAAAGGTCACAGTTAAGCAGCTCACATATCTGTTTTTGTTTTATACCTAGGGGAATAGTCTTATGAGGATTCTTAGCGTAGCAGCATTTGCTGTTTCTGGATATGCCTCGACAGATGGGAGGAGCTGTAAGCCTTTTAATCCCCTTCTTGGGGAGACATATGAAGCAGACTATCCAGACAAAGGCCTCCGTTTTTTCTCTGAAAAGGTCTGTTAATTAAGCATGGTTCTTCGTTGAGTTGGTGCAATCATTCCTTTTCATGAGCAAATCTATTTTATCCATTTATATTGTTCTCTTATAAGTTAGAAAAAGTAATAGGGAAGTTTGATGCTTAATGCTTAGTAAGTCTGCTTCCTATTTGTCTAGTTAAGTTTTGCCCCCTTTCAAATGGTAAGACAAATTTGGGCCATTCATGTTTTATAATTTATAGTGCTTCACTATTATGATCTGCTACATGCCTTATTCTTGGTGAACATTATGTTGTTGCCTGAAGTTTGTCAGATTATTTGTTGATGAATGACTTAACTGCAGCCTAATCAGAAAATAGGTGGTATATGACATTGGGATTAACATTATATTGAATGCTGCCATTTATTTGCATGCTTGGTTACTGCTCTCTTTACTTGTTCTTGGTTCCTATTGTGATGGTACCATGTTTGCCATTTCTTTACTTGTGTAACATACTGGAGAAATGCTATCTATCCACTGATTCTGATCTATGTTGCTGTACCTATTTGATCTTCATAGCTGTGACTAAGACTCACAAATCATAGCTACTTGAGCATACTACAGGACTTTTGCAATATCAGATCTAGTCTATGTGCATTATTGTTGATAAAAAAAATCTTCAACCACTTTCCAGGTTAGTCATCACCCTATGGTTGTTGCATGCCACTGTGAGGGAACTGGCTGGAGGTTTTGGGCTGATAGCAACCTAAAGAGTAAATTCTGGGGTCGTTCCATTCAACTCGATCCTGTTGGTGCATTAACACTGGAGTTTGATGATGGTGAAGTTTTCCAATGGAGCAAGGTACACTTACATACTTCCTCTGATCACAAATATAAGTCCATCTAGGTTTGTCCTAAGTCAAACTTTTTAACTTTTGCATACCAATATAATTTTTTTGATATACATCGACACAAGGTTGGGATTATTACTTTTTATAATATAATAACTTTTTATAGTATGATTCTCCCTCCGTTCCAAATTATGAGACGTTTTGGCTTTTCTAGATACATTGCTTTTACTACGTAAATAGACATAGTGTATATCTAAATGCATAGTAAAAACTATGTATCTAGAAAAGCTAAATGTCTTATAATTTGGATTAGAGGGAGTATATAACTCTTTTCATCCAAGGTAATATATTTTTATAGATATTGCTAGTAGTTAAAATGTTTGGCTTAGGAAAAAACGAGATAATATATCTATGATCAGAGGTAGTAACTAATAGATTATTGTTCTGTCAATTTAATTGACTGGAAATATGTTTAGGTGACAACTTCAATTTACAATCTCATATTGGGCAAGCTATATTGCGATCACTATGGTACTATGCGCATACAAGGTAATCGCGAGTATTCATGTAAGCTTAAGTTCAAGGAGCAGTCAATTATAGATCGCAACCCTCACCAGGTAATTACTATTTTTGCTTCAACACTTAAGTTTATATTTGTCAGCATGTCCGTTCTTCCATTCTTTCTTAAGTGCATTCCTTTAATGTTTGTTTCTCGCCAGTATAAATATTTAATCTCTCTGCATGTTAGGCAAGTGATACGTTTCTCACTATGGCAAGACATTCTTTTAATCAATTTTTTCTAGAAGATTGGTTGGGAACAGTTTTTTGAAAGCGCTGGGAATTGTAGTATGTAGAATCTTGCTGGAAATAATTTACACTGCATGTGTTTGACCCTGAACATTCTCATTTTGTTAGGCCTTGTTTAGTTCCGAATTTTTTTCGGATTTCGGCACTGTAGCATTTTCGTTTTTATTTGACAAATATTATCCAATCATGGACTAATTAGGCTTAAAAGATTCATCTCGTGATTTACAGGCAAACTGTGCAATTAGTTTTTATTTTCGTCTATATCTAATACTTAATGCATGTGCTCCAAGATTTGATGTGACGGGGAATCTTGAAAAGTTTTTGGTTTTCGGGGTGAACTAAACAAGGCCTTAGAATTGTAGATCTGAAAAAGCAACAGAAAATTATACAATAGGAGCTATAGCTTTGCTGCGTTCTAGTGGATAATAGTCAATGATATACCAACTTGGTAAAAACATATAACTGCAGTCTGTTGATTATGTAAACTTTCAATTCAATACCGAGCAGTTTTCCAAAATGAATGAATAAATAAATAAATAATGTCCTGTCCTTGCTGTTAACTACTGACTATTCTCTTTCCATTCCAAGTTAAAAAATGATTTCACACGAAATTTATATCAATACTGAATATTGGTATTAATTCTCTGCACTGTCTTAATTGATGGACCCAACTTTCTGATCTGTAGACTAGCTTAGTTAATTTAGCAAGCTTTATTTAGTTCAACTAATGCATATGCAGGTGCAAGGTGTTGTTCAAGATAGAAATGGTCGAACTGTTGCTACCCTATTTGGAAAATGGGATGAAAGCATGCACTATGTAATGGGTGATTGTTTTGGGAAAGGCAAAGGAACTGAACAGTTTTCAGAGGCTCATTTGTTGTGGAAAAGAAGCAAACCACCTAAGTTTCCCACTAGATACAATCTCACTCGCTTTGCAATTACATTGAATGAACTTACCCCTGGATTGAAGGTAAAGATTACTGTGTGCTAATATCGAGCTTTATTTCAAGATTATGTTACTGTGTAGAGGTTCATACTTGTACATGTAAGCAGGAAAAACTTCCACCAACAGACTCAAGATTACGACCAGACCAGAGATGTTTGGAGAATGGTGAATATGAAAGGGCAAATGCTGAGAAGTTGAGGCTTGAACAGAGACAGCGGCAGGTCAATCTATGACTTCCCACTTTCGCAGCCTTATGTTTTATTGAACTGTTGAATACTAATTAGCAATTTGTTGCAATTCAAGCACAGCAAACATCTGTACAACTGCATGCCCCCCTACCCCCCTACCCCTCTAAAAAAAGAAAAAAACTGAACTGGATGTTTTGGTAGACTTATAGTTTGCATTTTACATGTGAAAAAATGTAGGTTAATGAAGTTTGCATAGATTTAATACGCGATATGTTTACGCAGTTACGCCAGTGTTTAATGTGCTGTATGACCTACCTATATTAATATCACTGTTTATATAGCATAAAGGGCGTGTCTGAACCTTACTGCCTGTACCTTTGTTCCTGCTTGCAAATGAGCAGACTAGATTAAGTCTTATTTCTCAGGTGCACTACACTCACTCTGATCCATTTATAAGTCAATACGGAGAATAATCAAATCTACAGTGTCAACACTCTATTTTCTATTTCAAACCTTTGGTTAGGTTTTCTGCTTTCTGACTACAGTTCAGCGTCCACCACAGTTGAACTGTTCACTTGTTTAGTATTCCTTTTTCTCGTCTTGTATCATGATGTGGTCAAGTAACATGATCTTGACCATCACATCTCAGGTACTGTGACAAGACTTGAATATGAGTTAATTTTAGGTACATGGAACTACTTTCTCTGGTCGGGGATATAGATGACACTCGGACTCTGACTGGAGGGGTTAGTTCAAATACTAAAGGTGATTTTTGTCGGAATGACAAATAAATTCGGCCAGAGGGGGTGTATCCTTTATTCCTTTGAAGTAGAAAGTTGTATTTCCTGGGATGAAACATGGTACCACTATGATGGCAACAGAAGGAATGTAGTTCCATATATATATTTGGGGTGTCATGTCCCATTAGTGTATTGATGAAGCTAGACATGTGTTATCTTATGATTTAGTTAATAACGTGCAAGAACATCCTATGTGTGTTGGGTTTTTTGCACCTGTTGCAAACTACAGGATAGTTTGCGATTCTAAGGCAAACTGGATTCCGAATTTTGTCATAACAAAGGTTGCGGTTCATAGGAACTTATGTGAACAGTTGAGAACAGATGGTAAAATTGACATGATGCTGCATACATGACTGAAAGTGTTAGAAAATTGCTGTGTAATGTCTATTTTGTACTTTACTAGTAGCCTTGTAAGTAATCATCGAAACATGCTTAGTTTCCATGACTTGAGTTACACTTGCAGTTTGGCTGGATTAGTAAAGGCTAACTGAGCTGTATCAATTGTATTGCAGGCACGAAAGATGCAGGAGAGCGGATGGAAGCCTCGGTGGTTTGCAAAGGATAAAGATACTGACACATACCGTTACCTCGGTGGGTACTGGGAATCCAGAGAAAAGAGCAGCTGGGAAGGCTGCCCCGACATCTTCGGACAAGTCCCTAACGATCTGATGATAACTGACTAGGTTAGATAGGTTACAGGTCTTTTGGTTCTCTTTTTTGGGATCACTTGATTCCTGAAAATTTAGTGGTTCATATTATAGAGCAATTAAAATGGCCGTTGACATGTAAGCATTGGCAGTGTCTCAGGTAATATTGGTCTCGTACATAATAAGAAGAGAATGGTTCGTCTCACATTTCACCTTAAGTTTTCGGCAAAGTAATGCGAGTTGTTTTTTCTTGTGAGGTTTTCATGCTCACAAGTTGAGTCTTCAGAGTGGTATAAGGTGGCGATCAGTGATCATCTCCTGGATATGTAACTACGCATACAACTATACAAGTGCAGGATGACGTGAATTCGTTCATCATTTTGGTGACAGTGCTATTGTAGTTCCCACAAAATTTTGGTTTTTGCTACTGTAGTATTTTCGTTTGTATTTGACAAACATTGTTTAATTATGGACTAATTAGGCTCAAAAGATTTGTCTGGCAAATTAGAGATAAACTGTATAATTAGTTTTTGTTTTTATCTATATTTATTGTTTCATGCATATGTCTAAAGTCTAAACATTCGATGTGATGGAACATTTTAAAAAATTTTGGGTTTTTGGGAGGACGTAAAAGGCCTGAAGACATTCAAGTTGGTAGTGCGTATCGACTGTTGAATGTCGGATGTATTGCTCTGCAGTAAGATATACTGACAGATATGTCCCCTTCTTTCCTGTATGGAAACAATACGTCAGTGTCATCAAATGAATATAACCTGTGTGACTTGACTATTTCTTTTAAAATATTCTTTGGGTTACTAGTTTCTGTTTGTTGTGCTCCCTCTATACAGGATGGTAATTTTTAAGCAATGGCTTCAGCTCTAATTTTTTATGAATGCTATAATTTGTGTAGGGAATTTACAGATTTCTACTGAGCATTGTGAAGAGGATCCAACCAAGTTGCTCATGAGCTAGCTCGGTGCGTTTATGTCAAAAGTTTCATGTATTTGGGTTAATGAACCCTCTAATTGTATTATTCCTCTTTTATTAAAAGATGTAACATTGTTCTCAGATGAATAAAGCTTGCCGTATGGTTTTTCAGAAAAATGTCATTTAAAAATTCTGAAACTTTAACTAAGTTTGTAGGCCAGACTTATTTTATGGTAGACTTTCAATGTGAAGATGCATTTTACTAGAAAGTTAAGTCAGAACTCAAAAGTTAAAACAACCTACATTCCGGAACAAAGAATATATTACAAAGGTTCTTATTATAAATCTCGGTAGTATCAGTTTTGTGCCGTCAATATGTAAAATCCTAGATATTGATAAATATAAAAGTTATAAATGACTTTTGCCGATAAGAATCTTAGTTTTTTTAGCAAAAGTTTACCTGCCAACACTAACACAATTACACAAACACTACTCCGAGCTAGACATGATGCATGTTGTGACAACTTCGCCATGGCTCCATCAGCGAGAAAATCCAACTTCTTGCATTCAGCTCCTGAACAGAAAACATGTTCAATTAATATTCTCGTCCACCAGTGCCCAAACATATTTCGTCGAGTTGAAGTTTAGGAGCGAATGCTTTCACAAGTCGTCCTCAGCAGCAAAAATAGAACACACTAGACTCAAATTTTCTTAAGCCGTTGGGATGGGCCATGCCAGCCAGCTGGGCCCGAGGCACAGCCCATAGGGTCCATCTTCCGCCAGATTACAGCCCATCTCAACGCGCAGCATTGTCCCGTCCCGTACTCCCCGTTCGACTATCTCATCTGGTAAGTATTTGGTCCGTGCGCAACTGAACACCGCAAAGTCGTCGGCAAGAAACCATGTCCCAATCGAGGTGCGTGAATTGAATGTGCGGCACCGCTCATGAAAACCTCGTCCATCACAAAACAAATGTTGGCGCCCAGTAAAGCCGCAATAAAATTCCGCATCTCATCTCACAGGTCCTCCTCGCCCTCGACGGACCGCCGCCCGGCGCCGCCGGCGCGTTCAGTTCGACGCACGAGAAGCACTGCAGCAATAGGATCTCCGTCCCGTCCGCGGTGCACAGCACAGCAGGAGCAGGTCGACCTCATCACTCGGCGGCATTCAAAGCCGCCCCTCTGCTTCTCTTCTTCTCTCTCGTTTTGAGAGCGCCTCCTCTGCCTCTGCCTCCTGCCACTTTGGCCGTGCTCTGAAATTAATGGGAGAGCGATGCGCAGCGCCGCCCTCCTCTTTCGATTTAATTGCCACGGCACGGCCGGCCACCTGTCGATCCGCCGGCCCCGCCCTCTGCCGCGTGAACCGCCGGCACCCGCGGCCCCCACGCGCCCGTATGCTTGCATGGCTGCGTCGCGCGCGCGCGCGCGGCAAGCGAATAAATGGGCCGGTCGCTGGCTCGCTGCTCGGGCCAGGCAGCCGGGGTGGAAGCGAACCGCTGCCAACTAACCGTCGCCTTCGGTCGGGGCGCGGGACCGAGACCGGGACAACCGAAGCCGGCGCAGCCGCGCAGGCACCAGCTCGCTTGACCTTGCGTGGACAGGGGCGCGACGCGGCCGGCACCGCGCGGCTGCCATTTGCGATGACAGCGACGCGATGGGCCGGGGACGCGACGCCCGACAACATATCTCGACGGCTGTGACGACGCGACGTTCGCGATCGTTTGCTCAGTCAGCGCCGCGGATCGATTCCATTCCCTTTGGAGGTACGCACGCGGTACGGCTTTGGTCGCTTGTTGCTAGCTGGCCGAGCTAGACAGATGAGATGAGGATGCACGTGATGGCCGGGCCGCCGGGGCGAAGAGTACGTGTACGTGACCGGGCAACACCACCACCAGTAGTACGTCTCGGGGGGAGTTGTAGCGTGCGGCAAAGAGTGCATGCATGCGCCGTCCGATTCGCCAAGAACGACAGCGTGTGATGTGCTTGACAGCTTGAGCGTGTCCCTGGGGTCCAGGCCAGGGCTGTTCTCGGTAGCTAGGCTGTTGGCTTGCGTTTGTTGACCACGATTGATCGATACCATTGCACCCCCGACCCCAAAACTTTACAAAATTTCTCATCACATCGAATCTTGCGGTACATACATGAAACATTAAATATAGATAAAAAAGATAACTAATTACACAGTTTACCTGTAAATCACATGACAAATCTTTTAAGCCTAATTGCTTCATGATTGAATAATGTTTGTCAAATAAAAAATAAAAATTTGGAAGAAGCCATTGTTTAGGTTCAAGAAAAAAAACGCGGTTCAGAAATGGCAGGGAACAGGAAGCTTCTGTAGCTGGCTATGGAACCTGCTGCCGCCTTGCCTTGCCTGCTGCTGCAGGCGAGCAGCTCACGGTCGCCGACGAGCTGCGGCTGCCGCTTGCATGCATGCACAGGGCTCGAGAAGGCGACCGGGAATGGAGAAATGCACCGGCAACCCAAGCAGAGCACTGTAGGCGCAAAGCAACGGGCAAGGGCAATGCAGATCAGCAGATGCAGATGCAGGTGGGCGGCAACGGCAAGGCAACCCGAGAAGGCAGCCGGCCGGCGCGCCTGAGGCCTGACGGATGCTGCTGCGCCTGCAGGCCCGCGGCAGGGCGCTCCTACAGTGGTTCGCCGGCGTGCACGTCGATGTGAAAGGCTTCCATCGGGTTGCCGTTGCCGTGGGTGGCTACATTGCCTTGCCTTTCTGATTTCTGACTCGATCGATCGGTCGATCGCTGCGGCTGTGAGCCACAAGCATGCGTGTCTTGTTGCCTCAGACGCCAGAGACTCAGAGAGCAGTTGGCGGCGATTATGCAGCAACACGATTGCTGCTGAGAATGCGCAGATCCGACCGTTGTGACTGAGAGTCTGAGATGCAGCAGTTTCTACTGACTGTGACAATTAAGGTCAATTCCTTTTTTACGACCATTGATTTAAGGCCTGTTTCAAAAAAAAAAAAAAACAACCGTGTTTATATATTTAGTATCATCCTCAATCACGTTGAACACCCCCCAAAAAAGGAAGTGACCCTTTTTGTTGACGTACGCTCCGTGCAGTTCGTTCATCCAAGCCCAACCGCGAACTGCACTTACACGAGCCAAACCAAATGCGTTCAGGCTATTCTGGAAAGCGGTTTGGACGCTACCTCAAAATAGCCAAGGAAGCGCCCAGTCCGGTGGTGACCGTGCGGAAGCAGTAGCATGCCGATGCCAGTGCCACCACGGCGCCACCGGTCCACCACCGCCCACGTACCTCCGCAGTAATGATGCCACCTGCGCCGGTGCGCGCGTGTGCGCGCAGAACGTGGCTGCATGATGCAGGCCCGAGAAATGATGCCTGCGCTGCGCCTCGCCTCGCCTCGCCTCGGCTTGGCAGCTGACGACGACGCGTGAATGATTACCCGACGGCACATGATCCACAGCGCTCGCCAGTCGCCACCACAATTAGCGCCATCATCATTATCACTGTTTCATTAGCGCTAAGCACAAGTGCTCACCGCCACGGCAGCAGCGCGTCGTCCAGCCGGGCGGAAATGGTGTGTGCCCACACTGCCCAGTGCCCGGACCCGGACTGATTGTGGCAGAACCTCCTGAATTAAGTGGCCCACATGCACCCATCATTGTCTCCAAGTCTTGTGATCGGCATGCACGAGTTCCAAATGATTCAAGAAGTCTGTCGGGTACCCTCGGAGGACCCCGAATCATCCACAGTTTATCTCATACAGGATCAACATGGAGTTACCACAACATTACAACATTTGTTATAGACAAGTTTCATATCCAACATTATTTACCTAGAGCAATTCATAAGGTTCCAGAAACTGTCCAGAAATCACTAATAATTTAATTATAGACAAATAACATTTCATTTATGTTCCAA
>Ga0182004_10000776_pt1 | contig 21147 bp, 12 predicted proteins | sample Sormic07211540_1_FD_120479 | JGI IMG/M metagenome (GOLD analysis project Ga0182004, IMG submission 120479) | Endophyte microbial communities from Sorghum bicolor roots, Mead, Nebraska, USA - 072115-40_1 MetaG | ecosystem: Host-associated > Plants > Roots > Unclassified | place: USA: Nebraska...
CACAAATAACAGCCCACAAGTAATAATATACATACATTCATAGTATAACAATCCACAAATAAAAACTCAGATCAATAAAAATGCATCCCAAATACCTTCACGCATCTCATCAAACTGAAGTACCTAGCTTTTGGACTTATCCCCACACAAAAACAAAATAAGAGTCCAAAATAGATTTGGGATGGAAACACGGGAAGGCCAAATCTTGCACAGGTATCCGATAGTGTCAGCAAAGGCCTTCAGTAGTGTCAGCAACCGCCCGCTAGCTAGAAGAGCTGGGGAGGAAGAGGATCTTGACTCTTGCATGTGCTGTCGTAGGCTCCCGAGCCGTCGTGCCTGATTGGCTTGGTGGCCGCCGGTCTTCATCCCGGACTGCAAGGAGCCGCTGATCTAGGACTAGATGGATTCAAGGACTGGTGGTGGCGCTCGACTCCGACATGGATGCAAGGTGCTGTCACGCTGTTGGGTGGCGGCTTGGTTGGTCTGCCGTGCGGTGTGCATTATGGTCTGCATGAGCGGCGGCTGGAGTGGGGACTTAGGGTTAGGGAGCTGGTCGGGGCTGAGTTTTGTTCAACCAGAAAGGAGAGCCGTTGATCAGGATCGGACGATCATGGAAGCTCCATACGCTTATAGGCCGATGGGATAAGTTGGCCCATAGGGAAATTACCAGGACCAGGTTACAGCCCGTGCGGCTGTTTAACATGCTAAGTGGGCCAAAAGTTGTTTAAGTCTAAATAAATTTATTACTTGTTGCTAAAAAAAGATTAATATTTTTTACTTTACTTTCAAGTTTCTTTTCTGTACTTTTTAAGATTTACTATTAGAAAAAGGTTATATGCTACATTATTGACCATTGAAGTTTGGAATTGATGATAGGAATATAATTGTTTATCACCCGTTGCAACGCACGGGCATTTTTGCTAGTAAACACTTAAAAGAAAAGAAAAAACAATAGATAAGTAGTAGTAATGGAAGGGGAAAGAATAGAAGGCCCATTTAACAGCCCACTTTAGCCCAACTCTCTCATCCCTCCCGTGACCCCGTCTCCCCGCAAGCCGCGTCGCGAGTCCCCGAGTCGCGACTCTGCCCGCTGCCGCCGCCCTCTCCTGCTGCTCCCTCTCTCTGCGCACGCCGTCGCCCGCGCTGCTCCTCCCCGCCGGCGACTGTCTCCTCCTCGCGCCCGCGCCCGCGGCGCTCGCCGCCGTCTGCGCACGGATGCTCCGCCCGCCGAAGCTCCGCCCGGATGCTCTCCAGCCCCACCGGCGCAGCCGCCGCCGCCTAGGTTCCGCCTACCCCCATAGGCGAGGCGGGGAGCCTCCGATTCGCGACTAGTCGCGCCTAGTCGCCGCCTAATCGCCGCCTAGCTGAACATTGAAAATACCTCATATCCAAACGGGGCCTTTTTTTTACAAACCCATACTACACACTGCCAATTACTAGCCAGCTTCCAAACTATAGATGAAATTACCTCCTGTCAATTTTTTCAGGCATTTTGTGCGCCGTTGCTGGAATTATGTCCATGGCAGCCATCTTATCACCCTCTTTTAGCTTCATCGCATATACACCCCTGGTATTCCTTCCAAGGGCACGAAGCTGGATGAAACATGAATATAAGAATAAGGAAATATATGTTAGTAAGTAGTGCAACCCAAAATGGCAAGCTCTTTCGCACATAGTCAACCAAACAAATCTTGAATGGTATAAAAAACTGAACTTACTGAAACTCTAAACATAGTTAAAATATTGTACTTCCGTGATAATAGTTTTATTCTTAGGAGGTACACTGATATAAAATCTGCTGGCAGTTCCCATTTACTCACATACCAATCAATATATCAACACACCAAGATGTGTGTTTGTAGCATACCTTGTCACATGAGTTGACTATAACCCTCCCTTTCTGTGAAGCCAATGCAACCAGGTCATCATTGCCACAACGACGGACCCACTTAAGCTCATCACCAGGAACCTAACATTTAGTAGTTATTGAATCAAAGATGTGTATCACATTTTAATGATGATATGGTATGTGTAAGAAACACAAGCAAATGAGATGGTATACCAGTTGAATTGATATGATACCAGTGGATCTGATTGATGAAAAGGCATTAAGAGGTACTTTCTTGATATAGCCATTAACGGTGAGCATCACTAGACATTGGTCCTCACCAAATTCACTAACAGGAATGATGGAGGTTATCCGCTCTCCATCAGATAAAGGTAGCAGCTAAAATAAGAATGAAGTAGCAAATGTTAGCATATTGCCTGCTACACTTCATTAATCCAAGTTAACATTTATCACTGCACCTGTACCAACGGAGTCCCAGTAGCAGTTCTAGTACATTCTGGTATCTTATAAGCACGTGCTGAGTATACAATTCCCTTGTCACTGAAAGTAAACACCATTACATTACATTACATTACATTATATGAGAATAGAAAAGTGCATAACATGCCCACTGTAAGTACAAATCCAAGCGGGCAGCTTTCAAATGCAACAAGTAAATTCCAGGAGTGTTTGTATAGGTTCAAACATGCTTTCTACTTCCTTCGATAGTAAATATAAGTCCATCTAGGACAGTCGTAAGTCACTTTGACCATTAGCATATTAAGAAATTATATATATGACAAACATGAGATTGAAATTATTAGATTCCTTAAGAACAATACTTTCATAATACAATCTTTTTTTATTTAAGATGATACCCTTTTATAAATATTGCTAGTCAGATTTTGACTTAGGATAAACTTAGATGGACTTATATCTGTCACGGAGGAAGTTGACAGATTAAAGTAGCTTATGTAGTGCTTAAAAGCAAAGAACATCCAAAGATGCTAAAAGATTTACTCATTCCTGGTTCACATACCTGAAATAAAGAACATGGTCATGTGTCTGGCAAACAATGAAATCTGATGTGCTGTCATTTAATCGCATCTTTCCAACAGACTTTCCTATGGTTCCCCGATGTTGTAAACTGAATGTGTTGGGGTTCATTCGCTTAGCATAGCCTTTCTCACTAAGAATCTTCTAGATGTATAGGCATGTCAAGAGAGGCAGAAAAAAAGGGGTAATTGAGTGAGGATAAAACTATATTGGATAATTAGAAGGTAGGAATAGACAATTGCTCGCACCAAAAGCATTTCCTCGTTAGGGATAATATCAATATCATCAACTTCACAGCTTACTGAATCATCTATCAAAGAACGCCGTGGTGTAGAAAACTTGTTTTTCAAATCAGCGGCTTCTTGTTGTATAAGCTAAAATGTCAGAAGGAACAATTAGTAACTGGCAGCGCAATAAGATGAGAAATGCAAAGGAAACTAACACGAATATACTCATAGAACTTTTAATCATGTGTGAGATTTCAAGCACTTATTTAAACATAAAAACTAGGAAGGTATTGTTGACATCAAAATCCTCAGATGTGCTCCAACTATATTTAATAAGGAAAAAAAACTATACACTAAAGACATAGCAGCAAAAACATTGGTTCATCATCATTTTTTTTCTCTATAAAAGCACTGCAGTGATATCAAGCGAGGAAGAAACATATTACCATAAAATGGATTTCAAATGAAATAAGCAATAATAACATTGACTGCATTATCTCATACGAAAATGATGAGCGGTTGGAAGTAACACAGTTTAATGAAACAAAGTGTACAATTATTTAATTCACATTTCCCAAATGTATAGTAACGAAGTCACATGCTCCTTGTGCAGAAGAGGGATTCTAATAGGAGAGCTAAAAGTTTGGACAAAATTTGATGGGACAAACATGATTTGCCCATGTATCCAGAGCCTTGCAGTTTCAGTCTACAGTCAGAGCTAATGGGAAAACAACCAATTTTATTGCCATGTACTATGTCCTGACAAGTTAGATCAATTCTTTACCAACGTTGCACAAAGTATAGACCCATGTAAAATCATTTGCAATCCTCCAGTCCTTAGGAAAGGAGTTTGTGCAGTTCATGCCATATGCACAGTAACTTAAACTAGTGTCACATGAATTATGAACATACAGCAGATTATGTAAATATGAAGAAATGTCAAACCTGGAAGATAAGTTCCTTGCTTGACAGAAGCTCATTTAACTTAGAAATTTCCTCTGACAAGATTTTAGCTTCATCCACAAATTTCTTCCGCTGCAAAAAGCAGATGTCCGTTCAACTCCATCGGGTAGGAGATAGGAATCGAGTTCAATCAAATAGCTGTCAACACAATAAAATTCAAGTGTAGAAACCTCAAGGGAAGTGAGCCTCTTTAGTGTGATATCCAACAGAGCTTCAGCTTGTTTCTCAGATAGATCAAATTCTGCACATGAACAGGTTAAACATATGAAACAATTCTGTTTTACAATAATATTTTTATAATCTCCCTTTCATCAAGTTTGTGTTTTTGTTTAGCAAAGCACGATCTAATGTCCAAGGCACATTGGATGGCAAACTGCACAGCTTTAGATTATCAGGAAATCACTGATCATTGAATATCGAGGATTTAGGAATCTTCTTCATTGGAATCTTCTTCATTGGAGCGAAGTTTACGATAAGCACCATAGCACTAAGTCACTCACATGCAAAGTTAATGTGTTTTAGGAGGAGCTGAACCAGAAGTGCAGGACTACGGTAGGAAGCATAGAAAATTAAGGTGCTCCAAATTCCAACATAAAGTGTCTACACTTGTTTCATGTAATGATCAGCACAGTAGCTAAATCAGACAAAACATGTCATAATAGAACTGAAAAATGTTACCCTTGACTAGAGCTCCTGTTGCCGCAGTGTGATTTGATGTTTCTCGTATCATTTGAATCACGGCATCCAAATTGTCAAGGCCAATAACAATTCCCTGCAAGAAGTAAATTAATCATCAACCTTTCAACATCCAAAGAAGCTAACCAACCTAAATCAATTTACCTCCACGATATGTTTCCTTTCTAGAGCCTGTGAAAGTTTATATCTTGCACGCCTTTCAATAACAGAGCATCGGAAGTCAAGGAACGCCTGAAGCAGAATCAGAGTTTAAAATGGGAAAATAAATCTCAGGTTCATAAAGAGCCAACATCATTATGCAAGCAATCATAGACATTGTATAAAGGAAATGTAACTTAAGGATACAAAATATTAAATGCACACATAAGTGGTAAGGGCTATAACATTAGTGTGCAGATGTCAACCTAAATTATATATCAATGTACACTCTTGTTAGCAACATGAAATTATATATTGATAGAGGCTCAGCTTGATTCCATCAGTACTGTGGCAGTGTGGCCCTTGCTATTAAGTGAAAAATAAACATCCTTTGCAGTTAATACTCAGCTGAAAGCCTGGTATCTAAGAAAGTAGTTAATATTGGGAACGGCTACTTGAGCCCTCCACAAATGCATCCAAAAGAAGTGACATAAACACCTATTATTGCTAGACATTTTAGTAGCCAGATGGTACCTCCTCGACAGACTGGTGATAGCGCAACATCTAATATTTTCTTTATAAAAGGAAGAATCCTAAACATCTAATTTGAGCCCTCGGTAAATCCATGTATACAAGGATGCCCAATGCTAGTTAGTTTTAAAGTATCATGTGATTTATGTCCTTTAGTCAGTTAAAAACAAGCATCATATCAGATATAGCATATTAGCATGCGGCTTGTAAAATCAACATTTTATTTGTGCAAAAACATAATAAGAATAAATAAATAACGCAACAGCACCTGAAGAATTTCTTTCAGTCCCATCAATTTTGGCTGCCCATCAAGTATACTGAACAGATCAAGAAGAATAAAACAGACGTGAGATTAGAAGATGCGAATTTTTTTCTTGTCCTATATTGTAATGCTAACAATATACTGAACAGATAAAAAAGAATGGAAGTCTCGCTTCCCGGAGTCAAACAATTGCAAGGTTTGACCAAATATATATAAAAAATTACAAATTACTAATATTTATGATGTCAAATAAGTATCACTAGATTAACTATGCAATAAATATCATAATAAACCAATCTAAAGATAATAATATTCCCTATAAATCTAGTCAAACTCAGGATTGTTTGACTCCTCAGGAAACAAGATTTACATTCGTTTTGGGATGGACGAAGTAAGATCTAACTAATGCAATCACTTCAACTACAAGATCATGAGCAGCTCAAAGATGCAGATCAGCATCTAAGATATTTGCATGTGCCATCAGGGATGCATATCTGATCAAGGTTTTGGTATTCCCAATGCTTGATAAGTCAAAATGAAAGCATTGAAACATTTTCTATTTCCAAACAACTGAACTCTAAAATTTGATTTTGTTCAGAGCACCATTTCAAATGGTATTGACAACATGTAGCATTGTGACTACCTAGCCAAGCCAAAATTTGGCCATGCCCTGAAAATTTGGTTAATATTTTTTATGGCAGAAGTTTGGACAGCACCCCAAAAAAATGGCCAGTCAAACTACCCCTCCATGAAAGTGGTAGTGTCAGCTAGCATCACCATCCAAACACAACCTAAATTTAGTTGTTCCTTTGTCAGTATTATTTCAAGCATTCTACATTAAGACAGTAATCTTACTTCCAAATTCAGAAACAAGATGAAGAAATAGAGGAGATTTATAGTTTTATACTGTGATTCAAGAACAAGAGAAAAACAAAATCAAAGACCACGTCCGAATGAAATGAGAAGAGACTTTTCTGTTCACTGCCATGTCCTTTTGGGAGGAAAAGAGCAACATCAAGAATCAATAAAATGAGTAACTTGTTTTCCTATTTGCTGTAAAACACAAAACTAAATGTAGTGAAATTACTAAGTTGTAGAAACGGCTTAAGCATTCGAGACTACCCCGACTTTTAGGGCACCTTGTTTTCTTTGATTGTAAAGGCTTTGTTGTAATTGTGTACAGAAATGGTTTAAGGCTTTAAGAGTACTTACGCCACCATGTTGCAGCTAAAGCTAGACTGCAGAGCTGTATGACGATACAGGTTGTTCAGGACAATGGCAGGATCTGCACTTCTTTTCAGCTAGAGCAGTGTACAAGGAAAATAAGTATTAGACATAAAAAACAAAAGTTAATATCCCTAGACTCCAGATACAAATAAAAGATGGTGGTGCGAACCTCAATTACTACACGCATTCCAGTGCGGTCACTTTCATCCCTAATATCACTTATACCTTCCAATACCTGCACATAAGAACACACCAATTGTAGGAATTCTTAATGTTTCCATCATGGCACTAACAAAATATCAAACTTGTCACAGAATGGACTCAGGTTAAGACCAACCAGACAACTAAATCTGCTCCAAATAAATATACCTTATCTTCAGCAAGCTCAGCTATCTTTTGCACAAGAGTGGCTTTGTTAGTTTGGTATGGAATCTGCGCAGAAATGTATAAATTAGTAAGTTCATGCCCTCAAACAAACAACAGTAGAGATGCCAGACACTACTCCAAAAACAAAATCTGTAACTCATACCTCTTTAATAATAATAGCTGTGCGCTTGCTTTTCTCGTCAATTGTTTCGATGTCAGTCTTTCCCCTCACAACAATGCGGCCACGTCCAGATTTATATGCTTCCAAAATACTATTTAAGAGGTGGGAAAGGTAGTGAGGTGGAGGTGGGTACACAAGTTAGCGCAGAAGTCAAAGACAACAACAAGACCAAAGGAAAAAAGGGATTAAATACCCTTGATTTCCTAGGATTGTCCCTCCTGTAGGGAAGTCAGGACCAGGCATGCATTCCAGTAGTTCTTGGAGCTTTCAAATGCAAGAAACGGAACCAAAAAAAAGTGAAGTGTATGAGATATCTACAGACTCAGAATAAAAAAGAACTTAACAGTGACAGTGCCTAATTCATTTTTTAATGTAACACGAACTGAACGAGTGACACTCATCTAGGGAGCTAGCAAACCACACAATGAGATTATTGTTCTGCTATCTACTTCAGCAGTTAACAAAATAATTCCGATGATTCTGTAACGAAGCGTCAAATTCCTAGAGATCATTTGCACATGCTAAGCAGTTGTTCTTCCTTGCTTCATATAGGATTTGCCAATAATTATCTGAAGGGAAAAATTATCAGCTGATTGCTTAGACATTTTGATTGACACGCATACAACACATGCAAACAAAAAGGCGTAGATAATATAAGAACTATATATGTAGTATAATGACATTAAAAGATAGAGAACCAAATGGAGGGAGTGGTATATTACTCACTGTAGCTTCAGGGTTTTGAATAATAACAGAAAGCACATCAACAAGCTCCCCCAGATTATGAGGAGGAATATTTGTTGCCATTCCAACCTGAGTTCAAACATTAGAAAGAATTCCATTTTCGTACATAAGTAAATACCAGATTAGTTATCACTTGTGTAGTAAACTAATTAAATAAATAAGAGCTCATACGGCAATCCCAGAAGAACCATTCAACAACAAAGATGGGACACGAGCTGGCAGCAGAGATGGCTCTTTCTGTGAGTTATCAAAGTTTGGCACAAAGTCAACCTGTCAAATAACAAGCAGCAGCATAGAAAGGATGAGAAAAAGGAACAACACCGCACTCACGCAACAATAACGTAATGAGAATGACATCAGAGAAGTGAGTGAAGAGATATACTGTGTTGAGCTCCAGATCAGTCAAGAACATGGCTTCTGCTAATGACTGCAACACAACAAGAATGTCATTCGATAGTAAAGCATTCATAGTTGACAGATAGGCAGTGTAAATATCATTTTGATATATTGAATTCATTTATTTCAAGTGGTTAAAAGGCTAAAAGTGCTTAGTAAGAACAATAATTAGTGTTTATTCCCATAAAAAACGTGTAGCGCTTGCGTGACTTCCAAAAAAACTGTGCTCAGTAGGGATGAATGCAGTATGAAATCAATAAATGGTTTGAGTGCCTTTCACAACATGGAGTTCAGTAGGGATGAATGTACATAATAAACAAACTTAGCAGTTACCTAATTAAGGTGTAACAAAATATTCCATACATTTTTGTGCAAATAAAATATTTCGGATGTACATGACTTAATAAATTTGGAACCAAACCTACATCCAAGCGGCACTCCGTGTATCGCATAGCAGCAGGAGGGTCTGCATCTACTGAGCCAAAGTTTCCATGTCCTTGAACAAGCGGGTACCTCATGGAAAAATCCTGAAAGAACATAACCATAAAAACTTGTAGTTTACAGAAAATGTGCAAAACAGACATAACTTTAACTGCAGAATGTATATGTGAAAACCCAAGTAGGAACATTTAACAATAATTGAGCACGATCAAACATTAGGGCAGCTCCAACAAGTCCACCTCAGCATTTTGCTTACTTGGAAGAGAGAGAAGAGGGAGAAAAAGAAGAGCTTGCTCTTGTTTCTACGCCTAGCTCGAACAAGTTAGGAGTTGCTCGTGTGGGCATGCCCATCCCTGTTCCTCACTTTTTCTCTTTCTCGCTTCTCTCTTCACGCACGCATGGCCATGGCCCATGGCTCTTTTTCTCTTTTGAAGACACAAGACACACAGAGAGTAGTCCGTGAGAAGGGCAGTGGCTCGCCAGGCGTGGTGGCGGCAGCCTAGTGGGAGCACGCGCGACGGCGCTCTGGTACAAGCAGCAGAGCTCCAGCACAAAGAACGCGCAGCGGCGACCCAAAGTGAGCACGCGCAGTGGCGGCACTCTGCACGGACAAAGCCCGGCGGCAGCCTAGCGCAAGCATGCAGGGCAGCAGCAGCGGCGTGAGGGCAGCCTGAGGAAGACGACAACGGTGGGTGGGGAAGAAAGGAGGTGGGGCCCACGATGATGATTTAAGAGCTAGACTGTTGGACTGCTTGTACTAACTTAAAATGATGTGGCAAAGTATAAGCTAACATATTAGCTAAACTGTTAAGGGTGCCCTTAGGGGAAGCTGGGATGCAAATGTAGTAAACAATGGTTTGCCCCGATAATAATGATTAGCAAAAATATAATGTTATATTTTAGTACAATTGTCACATGTAAATCTCTGCCGAGCATGGAGTAAACAGTTAATGTTATTTTCAAATTAACTGATATGATAACAAACAAGCATACTAAGAGCCTTGATGCAAAGAGCTGATAGCAGTGTACAATTTTTATTCAGTTCAGACCTTGCTAGATGTCTCTTGCAGGTTGCAATCAGATAACAATGCACTGACTCATTAATCAAATAACATTCAAAATATTTTTACCTGAGCCATTCTAACCAAGCTTTCATATACAGCAGTATCTCCATGTGGATGAAACTTGCCTAGTACCTGAAAAATTAGGGGGGGAAATCGGCAACAAAATACCAAATAGGAAGAATGGTATCACACAAGCTGCAGTATCATTGAACAAAATTATAGCTAACTAAAACAAGTTCCTGCTTGCATACCTCACCAACAACTCTGGCACATTTTCTGAATGGCCTACGAGACGCAAGGCCCATCTCATGCATGGCATAGCTGCAGACAGATTTTAGAAATCACCCAAATGGGATGGAGCAAGGTCAGTAAAAGGAATATAAGGGAAGTATGATGTACATAGAGTCAGAGACAGCTATATGGATAGAGTTGTATATGCCCCCCAAAAAAACTTTGAAATTGGAAGTTCCTTGACAATAAGTCCTTTAGATAACAATTATAAGTTATGGGTGAAGACATGCAGGTGGTAAATAAACATGAGAATATTTCAGAGAAGGTAACAAATGCAGGTCATAACAACAACTCTGCTTCGTTGGGAAGGACCCAATAAGACTCTCCAGACAAACTTCATATGAAGTAGTTATTTGTCAAGCTGAAAACAGGTCATGGCAAATAGGCATTTTGGAAATAAGGATTTTTACAAGGAAAAAAATATTGTTCCCATGGAATTCCCACATTCCAAATGAGGCATAGGTAAGTTGGCAACGCTACATCAGCCAAAAGGGCATCTCTTATACAAAGTGAACAGTATCCATGTATAACTAGTAAATACCTTGAACAACTAAGACATTTCATAACCATCCAACAAGCAATAGCATGGGCTGTAACTGTAATGTACTTCCCTCAGAGCGATTTGTGCACACTACTTGGGCCCCTATTCCCAATCCATGTCACCATATGTATTGTTGAACTTTTCCATTCTTCGAGCAAACACAATGTAGCATTTATGCGGTCTGTACAGCTCAAAATAGCTTATCTGCCACGTGTATTTCCTACTCCCAAAAAGCAACACATGGAACTAGGAACGCGGAGAAGAGAAGGCGAGAGCTCACAGTATCCTGCGGTGCACGGGCTTGAGGCCGTCACGGACGTCGGGGAGCGCACGGCCGAGCAGCACGGACATGGCGTACGACATGTAGGCCTGCGTGGCCTCCTTGTGCAGCTCTACGGGGAGAATCCGCTCCTTGACCGCAGCTCCACCTCCGCCGTCCTCCCCGCCGCCGGCCGCCGCCGGCGCCGCTGCGCGCCCATCGTCGCCACGGTTGCGGCGGCGCGAGCGGAGGCCGCGCGCGGGCCGCGAGGAGAAGGACGCGGGAGTGGGGGACGAGGCCGCGAGGAGGCGGAGGGCGGCCGCGGGTGCTGTGGCAGCGGCGGCGCGGCGGCGGGAAGCGGCGCCGAGGATGGTGGCGGAGGGGCCGAGGAGGCGCGGGAGCGGGAGGCGGAGCGCGGCGGAAAGGGCCATCGCTTCGCCGTGTGCAGCAGGGAGGCTACTGCCGCATGGGGGGAGAAGAGAATGGCGGTAGGGGAGGCGGAGGTGGGGTTTTGCGAGGGTTTTGGATGGGGATGGCAGGGTGGGCCTGGAGCGCGAAGGAGACGGCGGAGGAGTAGTGTTTTTCGGGAAAGGGACACCGAGGTCCGAGGCGCAGAGCACGGGATAGAGGAACGCGGCGGCCGGTGCGTGACAGGCGTGGATGTGTGATCCGACGGCTCAAGATGCTCGCTCGGCTCTGCGGTCCAGCAGAGAGCGCCAGGGTCGCCGTGCCCCGGTGCCCGTGAGGTCGGACCGGACAGGTTCGGTTTGGGCTGGGCCTCTTTATAATCTGGGCTGAATCCCTCTGGGCCAAGATTTTGGATGCTGCTGCGGCACAATGGCTTGTTCAGTTTGCCCACTTCACGGCTCGAGCGCCTGTTGGGACCTTAGGTCTGAAAAAACAGCTCCAGCTCCTTTTTCTCAAAAAAAAAAAAGAAACTCCAGCTTGGCAGAAGCTGTACCAAACGGTATGTAAAAAAATGGCTTTAGGAAATTGTAGAGAAACTGATCTGCTAAACACTTTAAGGTTCGTTTCATTTTTAGGAACCCGTAACGATTTCTAGCTGAACTGATCATTGGGTGGATTTCGGACAAACCGAACATAGCTAAAAGGTCTTATCTTCTTCTTCAAAAAAAAGCTACTTCGCCACAAGAACTAGAGACAGAGGCCTACCAAACCTTAATCTATCACATCATCTACGGAACAGTACGCATTACGCAAAGGCTTGCCGCGCAAAAAAGTGACCCTTCTGTTCGCAAACGTTCTTGATCTATTTTCATACACGTCTTTCGTTAAGAGGAAAAAAGCAACCCTCAAGTTTCAATCTAGGATTATCATAACGAAACAAAAAAGTAATGGCTAAACAAAACGATATGGAAAACGGATTTCGATACCACTCACTTGAAAGGGGAAAAAAAAAAGGAAAAGCAATGTTAGTTTCCTCGCCGGCTGAAAACAAGCCATTACATTGTTCATATCAAAAGATCAGAACACTTCGTCGTCAACTGATCGGCTGGCGATTTGATGGAGACATCGCTTGAGGAGGATTCGAGGAGGACCAACAATATTCAAGTTATATACATTGTGCAAATCTTTATTACTTTCTAATGGCTAAACATACACATCATTACACAAAAATACAATCACCAAAGTAGGGGGGTATGGCTCACTTTGGCATCACATATCTCTAGCTTCCACATCTACGAATCGGGAACATTTATGTTCCCATGTTAACACAAATACCCTAAGTTCTCATTCTTATTCTCTTGTGGGACCATGGCTGCTAAATGTCTTAATGCCCTCTCAAGTGCACTGGAATATACACAATCCCTGAGGTAAGCAAGCAAACATAGAGGAAATTTCCTTACGATTTCTAGAGGGATGCATTTCGAGATTCCATTGCTGGGACCACCGAACACCCTGCGTCCTTGCCGTGGTTGTCGGCATGTTCGCTTTGAGTACATCCTCATCATTCACAGGGCTTTCACGTAACCGTGAAACAAGTAAACAACTAAGTCATAAATAGAGTCTTCTAGACTATATTGTAGGAATTCAATGATACTTAATTTTATGAACAAAGGAAGGCATATGAGTCACAGGAATCAATTATAGTTCATTTTTTAGTCAAGAATTAAAAAACAGTGATATTCAAACACCAAATAGGTTTATTCTGAAAATACATCTCATATCGAATCTAATTATACATATTTGGTATCATAAATATTGTCACTATTTTGTATAGCTTTGGTTAAACTTTATAACAGTTGACTTGGTATTATTCTAGAGTCGCATTAATTTTTTAGACTGGGGTACATCTTACAAGTCAACAAAAGTTTATTACAATGGTAAAATGTTGTTTTCCTTATGTTGGATATGACAATATTTGGAAATCTAATTAAAAAACTGTTGAAGAGTACTCTTTTACCACAAATCTATATTTTTATCAATAAGGAATGATATAAAGATACTCTCAGAGTTGCTCTAAGGTTTGGCTACAATAGCTATCTATTTGATCACAAGAACATGAATTTTCGTGCAAAATTTAAAAAAATTAGAGCTGCTACAGACAAATTTACTGGTATTATCTTACATAAACAGTCTCATATAGGTCTAATCTTTAGTAGTTTGATTAGACAAACTATATGCTGAGATATTTTTTATTTACCTTGTACAACTCAAATTTTTAAAATTTTGTGTAAGTAATAAAATATATAGTTGTGAGTTACATGACAAAAAGGCCTTATAGTATTATTTTATTTTATTTTTGAAAAAACGTGATGATTGTATTTTTCCTTAGCCCTTTATTTGTTCCACGCCATGAAAAAAAAATCTTGTATGAACATAAATGTCTAAACGAGATAGCCTAAGACTGCTGCACATACTCCTTGCATTCTGCTCTTATGAACATTAATTGTCCATCCAAATTAAATTAAGATAACGTCATTTTGGCAACCTGACATCGGCTATGTAAGTGATAAGCGTTATTATATAAAAATGATGGAATTATCACTGCTTAAGGAGTCAATTTAAAACCTGACCAAAGTTTTACAAAAATACTAATATTAGGATATAAAATAATGAGTGCCACTAAATTTAACTATGAAAAATTTTGGTAGTAAATCTAGGTAGAGATATGAATATTAATACTGTGCATTTTGGTTAGAATTAAGCTAGTTTGACCTAGGTAAATTCTATAGTTACATAATTTTATGTACTGATACTGTATAAGGCCTTGTTTAGTTCAAAAAATTTTGCAAAATAGTTACTGTAGCACTTTCGTTTGTTTGTGACAAATATTGTCCAATTATGTAACTAGGCTCAAAAAATTCATCTCATCAATTCCGACCAAACTATACAATTAGTTTTTTTTGTCTATATTTAATACTTCATGCATGCGTTTAAAGATTCGATGTGACGAAAAATCTGAAAAATTTTGCAAAATTTTTTAGAACTAAACAAGGCCTAAGTACTCGACTACTTGTAACTGGTACTCCGTAAGTTGGTGGAGGCTGTGGTAAGCAAAAGTCAAGGCTGTAACCAATCTCAGCTGAAAGGAAGTCAAGACACTCCAAGGTCTTCACCAATCTCGTGCGGCATGACGCGAAAGTAGTTGGGCTGTGGGACCCTCTCCTCGGGGCTGCAAATTTTTATACTCACTCAGTCACAAAATAACTATCGTTTATGTTTTTTAATTTTTAATAAAATATATATTAAAGATATTAATAATTGTGGTATATAATTTGTATCATTAGAAAGGTCTTTAAATCTAATTATTTATTATTTTTTTGAGATATAAATGTTAATGTATTTTCTATAAATCGAATTAAATTTTTAATAAAATATCAAAGACGATATATAAATTGAGATAGAGGGAGTACTACTTATTTCTGGATCCGAGCTGAATCTAGTATAGTACCCATCAACCTGTAGAGGTTAAAAATCTTAGACCATTGAGGCCCTGTTTAGATGAAGAAAATTTTACAAAATGGATATTGTAACACTTTCGTTTGTATTTGATAACTATTATTCAATCATGAACTAATTAGACTCAAAAATTCGTCTCGTAAATTACAAACAAACTGTATAATTAGTTATTTTTTATCCATATTTAATGTCTCATACATATGCCGCAAGACGTAAGATTCGATGTGATAAAAACTTTTGAAAAAAAAACAAAAGTTTTAGGAACTAAACACCCCCTAATGAGATGCAAATATAGGCCAATACCCCTATCCTCCAAAGGCTAAAATAATCGTCGTCGGCCACCACATTGGTGCGTGCTTTATCAATTCATCATTTCCCTTTTTTCCGTTTGTTTTCCAATCCTCTTTTCGCTAATCCGTGTACGTGTATAGTACAAAGACAAGTGGAGGGTTTTTTTCCCTGACAACAAGGATAAGTGGAGTTGATGGAAGGTTCGTCAAACGGATAACGAACGAACGAGCCATGTGCTCGACCATGTGCACGGTGCACCTTTGCTTCTCCAACACTGGAACTTGCATGATACCTTTGCTCGTTCTAAACACACGGAAAATCCATTCAGTTTTTTTTTAAAAAAAAGTTGGAAAAAATATTTACTTGTAGAGTAGTACTCCGACAAGTTGGCTTAATGGGACGTGACAGCAGATTCTCAGCCGGGTGCCGTACGTGCACCGTCTGGCACGTGCAAACTGGATTCCGTCTCTGACCGCGAGGCCATCCCGGCCTCTTCTTCCAAAGCCAATCCACATGGTGCGCGGGTGAGCCAGGAACTGACACGTCGCTACAGCACCACCGGCCAGCGGCATGGTGGCACTGAGACGGAAGAAAGCTGGTTGAATTTTATACCTCAACCAATCACCGACATTACCCACTAACGATGCATCCTAATCAAACAATTAGAAATGGATTCGATCCTAAAAAGAGCGGACTCTCTCTTCCTTTCTCTACAGCCAAACGAGTTATTTAATTCGGTGAACAACGACGTGTCCTCCTTTTTGTTGTTTCTGGCCACGTGGGGTAGCTACGTGTCTCTATATATATATAATCAAACAAACATATTGTCTCCATAAAAGTAATAATTTAACATTTTCTTTCGATGAGTCAATTAATCTCAAACCCAATATATTGAAAATATTAACGATTAGAGTGAAATGTGTCATGAGTCCAGAGCTCAAGGGCGAGACATAAAGTGGCGACGATGAGACGACGAAGCGGTGGCGCACGGGCAAAGCTTAACGGCGACAACATGGTTAGGGAGCTTAGGCCCGGTGACGGTGAGCATACGACGATAACGTCTGGATCAAGCAGTTAGCACTTAGCAGTGGGGGTTAAGATGGTAAAGTTTATTTCCCTTCAAGGGCATGTGCTCTCATTCTCTTACTCATGGATTCGTTTTAAGAAGTATACAAATACATATTTCAATGTAAAACTATTTTGAAATGTGTGTTTTTATATTTCTCGAAATAAATTCAATGTATGAAAAAATGAGGGCATGTGTCCTCGAGGATAAAAAAACCGTCTTGGTGTTAAGGTGGCCTGGTGCATGAGGAGAAGAAAATGCGAGGAGAAAGAAAGAAAACAGAGTGACATGTACATTCTACTTGCCAGATATCTCATTGTAACTTCAAAAATAAATAAATAAAAAACAGACATGGACCGGACTCAACAAAACATGAAATGAGCCCTTTTCTGTGTGGCCTGTTTAGTCAACGCCAAAAATCAAAAATTTTTTAAATTTTTTTGTCACATCGAATGTTACCACACAAGTATGGAGCATTAAGTATAATCAAAAATAAAAACTAATTAGGCAGTTTATATGTAAATCGCAAGATGAATCTTTTGAGCCTAGTTAGTCTATAATTAGACAATATTTGTCACAAATAAACGAAAGCATTAGAGTGTCCAAAATCTTTTCAATTTGCCAACTAAACAAGGCCTAACAATAAAAAAATCAGACACGGACCCAAGTCCTGCAACCAAATAGTGCATTCCTTCTGGTTGTGAAAGTGAAAGCCGATTGGTGCCCTGACAAAGAGGGCCCAGTGCTGCTCCACCCTCCAGAGTCCAGGCGGACACGGAGTCACGGACCCACCCCGGGCTTTGCCTGTAGGCTGTGCAAGCCGGCTTCTCTCTCTCCCCTGCCCAGTGTGCGCACTCCCTCCCTCCCTCTCTCTCGGTTTCTCCCTCTTGGCGACGACTGGGCGGCCGACAGGCCGTCGCCGCCGCCCTACGCCAGGTTCCGAGGTCTTCATCGGGCCCTTCTCCGGCGACGAGCACCACAGGTACGCTTACCCGTTGTCTTCCCTTGCCTGCTGCTGTGCGAGAACTGAGCACCCAAACCCTAACTTAACTATTTCTATTCGGATCTGATCTGACTACAAGTGTGTGCGCGCGTGTATTATGCCTACTAGTTTCGATTGTTTCGCAAAAAAACCTTGTCGGGTGTAGATGTGTACACCCATGTCCTTAACCGGGTCCGCTCCTGCTACGAAGTTTCCTAGTAGAAATATGTCCTGCCTTTGTTGCTTCCTCAGTGGGATTACACTAGCTACTGGTCTGCCTTTTTTTGTTGGTAGATCTGTTAGCAGTACCTTAATAATCTTTGCGTGTGCGTTTTTTTTTTCTAGTAAAAGTCAAGTACTGATGCTCATGGGGAAATTTGTTTCAGGGTGACAAGGATAGCTTTCTCAGGTCAGTGAAGGAAGACATCTTCTTGCCGCGGTAGAGCTCCTGACGGTTGCTGGGTTGTGCTACAAGTATCTAGGGGTGGATTTGGACTGGGAGATGGTATACTGAAGGAAAACTCAAAAGTCTCAAGTGAGCTTGCTTCAAGATGGATGAAGGCCAGGGAGTTAGGTATTGGTGCCACAGGTGTGAGGAGGTGATAGATCCTATGCCTGAGATGAAGTGCCCAAGCTGTGACGGTGGGTTTGTTGAAGAGATGGGCTCTGAAGACTTCGAGGCAGCTACGAACGCAAGGTCTGATCGCTCCCTCTCTCTCTTGGCTCCACTGCTGTTTGGTATGTTGGGGGGTTCGTCCCGCAGATCAAGACTCAGGAGGGAGGCCATGGCTGACGATGATGCTGATGAGGATGACGAAGAGGATGATTCAGACCATGAGCTTGAAGCTTCCAGTAGGAGGCGGAGGAGGAGGGGCTCATCAGCGCTTTTGAGGATGCTCCAGACTATCCGTGACCGTGATGACGTAAGGGGCTCGGATGACACTGACAGTGATACAGAGAGAGACCTGGAGAGAGCGAGAAGGGAGAGGATCGAGAGGCGGATGGCGAGGGAGAGGATTCAGGAGCGGATGGAGAGGCAGAGAGAGAGGGCAAGGCAAATTGAGAGAGTGAGTGCTCGTGGCAGAGAGAGGACAGAAAGCCTAATACTGATCAACTCCAACAATGAGGCTATTATTCTGCAAGGAACATTTGGATCTGATGACAATCAAGAGGACTCAAGCAACACAAGTTCTGGTGTATCACTTGGGGATTACTTTCTTGGTCCTGCCCTAGATACTCTCTTGCAGCGTTTGGCGGAGAGTGACCTCAATCGTTCTGGCACACCACCTGCCAAGAAGGAAGCAGTAGCTGCGCTGCCAACTGTGAACATCGAGGAAGTGTTGGGCTGTTCAGTCTGTCTTGAGGATTTTGAGATGGGAGCAGAAGCAAAGCAGATGCCCTGTCAGCATAAGTTCCACTCCCATTGCATACTTCCATGGCTGGAGCTCCACAGTTCTTGCCCAATCTGTCGATTTCAGTTGCCTACTGAGGAGACGAAGAATCCATGTGAATCAGCCAGCACTGCAGGGGCCATGAACAGAGATGGAGACAATGCTGCTGCAAGCAGTAGTGATACAGAAAGTAGTAACCGCAATGGAGACAACCATTCTGATAGTCCTATCTTCTCTGCTCTGAGCACACTCTTCTCTGATCCATTCTCATCTGATGATGATGAAAGTGTTCCACACTCATCTGAGAACTGAAGGTAATGATAAATACTATGAGTCTATGACCGTAATAATATGAACAATGAAAACACCAACCCTACTATTAATGTGCTTGATACCTACCTCAGTAGTTGCGCTTGCATTGCAGACAGCGTTGGATGCAAGCTTGCAATATGGTGAAGGTGTTCTGAAATATGAGGCTGGCATCTTTATATTGTAGTTTCTGTACATATCTCTGAATGGTCGCCCCCCCAGAAGACAAACTATTATCTTCGCTTTCCTGAAAACTATGTGGCTTGTAATCTGCTAGTGCTTGTTATGTTTACTTGCCTCAAATAAATGTTAGCCTCCAGCGTGCTTACCATCTCCGGAAGACTTAGACATGCATGTGGACGCCAATTTGGTTGACAGTATGGCCAATGTAAGGCAACCCCTCCACTAGCTGTTATGGCGTATGTATGCAGTGACTTTGCGTCTTATATTTTAACTGTCTATGAGAACTCCTTAGAAGATGGCTGGAAAATTTCTGTGAAGGCAAATACCATCCAATGGTCCTCATTCCACAGTCCGTTGTATTTTTGAGTGGATGCAACGTTGCAGGTGCTGCCTCATGTGGTCCTGAATGTCACCCCTGAGGTTGAGGATATCTGGTATCTTATTGCTGTGTTTTTTATATGTGTTCCTTTTATTGCTCTGTCCTCCCTGTTCATGATTGTTTTTTGGGGAAAAAACATGAAATTGGTCTCTGTTGCAGCCAGGTTCAAGTGCATTCGTGTTGGTATTTTGATCCAAGGAGATCACGGAAACAGCATTTGCCATCGTACCAGTTGGGTGACAGCTGAGATGTTGTCATGCTTATCAGTTCCTTGGAACTATTGCCCGAGCAAGAATCCCGCTTGCTGTTTATTTTGATGGTGTGATCATGTGGTAGGTGCGGGTTTGATGTCTGGTTCTCCACTCTCTGTTGGTTGTTCTGCTTGGTTGGTGGTTTGGGCCCTGTTTGGTAGGCATCGAACTTGGAGTGTTTTGATTTGCCACGCCTTGTTTATCAGGCAGGCATGGCTGGATTCGTAGGTAAATGCAACTTTCGAATTTTGGGAATTTCATGTGAGTTTTATTTGTTGGAATTTACTGATTAGCAACTCATGTTTGTGGTTTGCCGTTCCAAGTATATGCTGCAGCGATTCTTAATCGAGGATGTGTTGAAGCTTGAAGCAGGGTGGTGGTATTTTGTGTCCTGACTAGGGTAGCTATTTCCACTCGCAAGTGTCTTGGAACAAAGGTTAGAAGTTTAGAGCGAGTGAGTTTGGTTCTGATCTTGGGTTCCCAAGCAGTCGCAGAATACTATGGCCTGTTGAGTTATTTTGCAGCTAAGCTATCTTGTGACGCTGAATCTGATCGAACGGCACCTGCAGCAGGTGTCTTCATTTGACTGATAAACTATGGTAGAAAGAACCGTCGACTGATTTGTTGTGAGATAAAACACCTTGAATGACTGATAGATTTGGCTGATAAGCTCAAGCGAATAAGGCTAGTTTGAAAAGTAATGACTGAAAATATTATTTGCTAAATTATTGTAAAAGAAAAATATTGACCGGCAGAAAAAGTATGTTTAAAAAAAATCTCGAGGTATGCGTGAGATCGCTTTTGGTGTAGTGTTGCGTGCGTGTGGTGTGGAGTCCCGAGTAGAGACTAAAGAAGGTCTGCCAACGGCTGTGTGCGCGTTCGCCACGTCCGTGCTCTGCTCCGGAACTTGGGGGCAAGCTGAGGCTGACGCTGAAACGCCGTGGGAATATGTATATGCTGTAAAGGAAGGGGCAAAGAGTAACTGCAGTTGCAGTTTCATCCCAGCAGCAGCAGTGCAAGCAGCCGAGGCAGAGTGGTCTTCACGCACTGCCAGACGACCCAGAGTCAAGTCTTGACGCCTGCCCACTGGTCACACTGCCCCAACGTGAAATCGCGAATGCATGCAACGAGTAGACGGAGTAGTTTCTTCTCTCGCGTGC
>Ga0182004_10000777_pt1 | contig 21145 bp, 20 predicted proteins | sample Sormic07211540_1_FD_120479 | JGI IMG/M metagenome (GOLD analysis project Ga0182004, IMG submission 120479) | Endophyte microbial communities from Sorghum bicolor roots, Mead, Nebraska, USA - 072115-40_1 MetaG | ecosystem: Host-associated > Plants > Roots > Unclassified | place: USA: Nebraska...
ACCATAGTTCCTCCTGTCATGACAGAAATGTTGGTCTTGTCCATGCCCAGGACGACTCCCAGGAGTGTGGCCCCATCTGGAAGTTTCTCCTGGAAAGTAGAGGTTGCGTTTAGACTGAGATCCAGAGTTGTGAAGGAAAGGGGCCATACCTGCAGGGACCAGGCTGCATCCGCAGACAACCACTCCTGATAAATCCTCTCCAACTTCTTCTCAGAAGTGTAGACCTTGTAAGGTTTCAGTGCCAGAAGGTCCGCTACCTCAGGCCGGCCCATCAACTCCTCCACACATTCCAGAGGATCTCTGAAGTAGAGAATGGCCGGCCTAATAGGGGAAAACCTTGGCTTCTGAGGCATCCCAGTCTTCTTCCACTTAGGTCCTGGGGGTAGAATCTCTGCTTTGCTTCGAAGCTCCTTAGCGCTTTCAAAAGAGAGTCCTGATCTCTTTATCTTGAAAAGATGAAAAGAGAGATGAGCAGCTGAATGGATAAGAAAGGAGGAGCACTTACCTGCGGAAGCTTCAAGTATTCATTTACCTTTTCCATGCTCATACCAGAGGTGAGTAGGAACCTAGCAAGGGACCACTCCTCTCGAGAGGCGAAGGGATAATAAGGGGCTACGGATCTTGCTTCAGCATGTTCGTCAGAGTTAAACTTGTCAAAGAAAGTTCTTCCAGTTCCAAAACATCTTGCAGCCCCAGGGTAGACTTCTACGAATCTTCCATACGAATCCCTCATTGGAGGACTGGGGTTTGAAGAAGAAGCTGGGGGTGGGTCCTGAGACGCTTCACCCATTGTGGCATCTCCATTCACGTTTCCTTCGGGTGGCTGTCCTCTGTTAAATTCAACCTCCATATCCGTGTCACTGGCCGGGGATGAAGGTTCAGAGAACTGTTCAATGTCGAGTTTTGGGAGCCTGAGAGTAGTGGATTGGAGTTTGGCCCTCCTCCGGCGAAATCGGGCGAGGGCCGGAGGGAAAGAAGCAGTTCCTCTATTGCCTGGGTCCTGCATTGTTCTGAGGCGTATGCATCTGCCAGACGTTTGTTGCTGATGCCTCCGTAGACTTGTGGAGGTTCCAAATGCAGAAGAGCAAAAAGGACAAATATTCTCTGAGCTGCGTGAGCGTCCCATCGAGTATCGTTTATACCTAGAGGATGTGCGTGAAGAAATCTAAAATATAGCGATAGCGTGTAGGCTGTGGTAATGTAAAGTGCAAGTTCATCCGAATAAGCCAATCTTCTGGAGCAACGCGTACGTAACTGGGATACAGATCCACTCCAACGTATGAAGTCATAGCTACCAAGTTACGTGGCAAACGTTACTTCTAGCAGCGTGCAATTGAACCTGACAGTAAGAAGAAAAAGAGACAAGTAGACATTCCAACCCAGACAACTACATATTTCCAATCAAGGAAAGTGTACGTGCACGTAAATAGTTGAGATATTCGATCGAATAGAACACCACTGCTAGACACCATGCTTTTCTCCAGCACCAGAAACCCCTCCTTGCAACTTCTCCAAGTCCAGAATTGTAGGGAAATAGCCTTCTTCCAAGAGCTTCTTGTTATCACAGTCGAATTTCTTCTTTGGGTCTGCCTTGCGAGCTTTGGTAAGGGTTCCAAAACGTGTCTCAGCTGCCTGAAACATAGACGCTTGGTTAAAGAAGACACAGGAGCCTCTGCCTTTTCCACTGCTCTCAAGAGTAGGGCTAGAAGGCGTGGGAGATTGGCCATCGGGAGTTGTTCTGATGTCAAGAGCTAATTTGGTTTTAGACCGAGAAAGAATAAAAAGGCGCGTTTGAGCTCACCTTTGATGTCGACGTTGAAATGGTAGAAGAGGGCAGATGGATAGATCAGAACGACTCCAGGAGGCAGTTCTATGATGATTCCTGCCTCCCATATGCAGAGCCAAGATAACTCCTTTGAATTGAAGTCGCCGTAGATATACAGGACACAGACCCCAACTGCAATGTTTTTGGAATCGATGTGAGGCCAACAATGCACTCTTGGGACGTCTCTGTGGGCTGCGTTCAGGCAAAAGTTCCAGAATAGCCCGAAGTGGGGCTCAATCTCCCCTTTGTGCTTCTTCTTAATATCTGCTGCATTTTGGCGATACCTTTCAGCTATCTTAGGGAAGTGTTTGTTGACCAAAGTGTTAACAAGGCCTCTGCACTTGCGAAGTTAGCCAGGACAAACGGAAGAAACGCACAGACTTACTGAACCCTACCAAAGGGCCTATTTTTTTGAAAGAATTCTTGGATAATGCTTTCGTTGTCTTGGTGCCATTGCCGAACTGCAGGTTTCTTTTCGGAGGAAGTCAGCAAACAGAAGCCTAAGTCACTCTCAAAGGAAGGCGCCGTACGCTTTTGATCTGTCGGTCATACCCAGCAATGCAAAACCAATGAAAGCCTCTTCTATTTGCTACTATTTCCGAGTCTTTCTCAGGAGTGCACCTCTTTACAAACTCGTCGGCTTCTTTAACAAAGGCCTTGTGCAATTTCTGGAGCCCGCCGTCTTTGCAGCAACTTCAGAATATAAGAAGCTTGCCCCCTGAATCTAGAATAAACGTTCCACCTATATACTCCCTACGACCGGTAAGCTCCAGGTGTGTAAATTAAATGGAAAGTCAGGCTCACTGCTCGTACTGGACCCGGAGAAACTCTCTGAGCTTTTCAAAAATTGCACCCGTTCTCCAATCCCTGGTGATGTATGAGCCAGGGATAACTGGGAAGGATCTACCCATCCATCCGGTTGATGACATTCTGAGGTGTTGAGCGTCTAAGCTGCTGCTTGTGATCTTTTTGCCACTGAGCTGGTCTCTGTGGGCCGTGTTCTCTCTCGCATTGATTTTCCGTCTTTCCTTTCCCCTTAGTTTTCCATGCAAATGCTCAGGAATGGCTTCTTTCTGTCTTTGAGCTTGCCAAGCTTGTTTGTTCGAAAGCGTGGCACTGAAAGAAAGGTGAATTAGTGAAGGGTGACCAAGCCGCATAGTGGTCACCTACCAACGTTCTGCGTAACCCACTTCTGGGACCACGTAAGGTTCTTCAGGGTCTTCATCTTCCATTAGATTTCGTTTCCGTTTTGAGGGCAGAGTTCCGTCCAGGTTCACCAAGGAATCCAAGAGTGGATCTGAACTCGCTTCTGATGGGCTGAGGCGCTTTGCAACCACTATTTTGAAGAACTCGGTGTCTTCTTCATCGTCGGGGGTTTCACTCGGGAACATTGGCGCCCAGCTATGAAAAATCGGCATCAGCATCAAAGAACCAAAGCAGAGAAGGAACTGAACTACCTGTTTTCCAATAGTTCTTTGATCCGTTGCACCTCTTCGTCATAAAATTGAACTACGCGCGAGGGCAAATGTGAGTATTGGTTGTCCCATAAACCAACGAGGAACAAACCGGTGTAAACCGCCCATCGTTGACCGGCGTCGTTTTCAAAGAACATCGAGCCACGCTCTCGCGCAATGTATGTGCGAGCTAGAGCAGCGGTTTCAAGCCTGACAGTCCTTCCCTTTTTGTTTGTGAAGAGGGCCCTAACGTTATGACTATTGTTCTGTTGTTGAATCCAACGGCAGACGTCTCCAACGGTCGCATTTTCAGGCACAACTGGTGGGAAAGGAGTGCCTTCGAGTCAGTAAAGTTTTAAAACGACAAGCACAGAGTTGGCACATACCTCTGCGAATGGGGTCAAAGGAGTCGCCAAATAATATTATCTTCATGTCGTTCTGGTGCAAGAGGTGACAAAGCAGAACGGACCCGAAGCTTTTTAAGCTTTGAAACGGTTGAAACGGAGCATGCCTGCCACGAGTAGCTTGCGGGGAAGCTAAAACCTACCACATGGCCAGAATCAAGGGCGTGCCTTGCAGATCAGGGGAAGGGAGCTTCTCATGGAGTTGAGTGCTTTGAACGCGAAAGAGCACGCAGTGAATTTGGTGGAAGAGAACATAGCAATGCGGTTTGAAATGGATTTTCAATGCAGGTCGGTCCTCGAGCTAATCCGAAGCGGCCACTTCAAAAGAAAGTCGATCAGAAGTCGTTCAACAAAGCGCCCCGGATGACTTACGGAGTTTGCTGCTTCAGCATTGCCCGCAGAAACACAGCGCAGTCTTTCTTCCTACTCCCAACTGGGAAAGACGGGAGCGGTGAGTAAAGACAAGCGGCAAAGCCTCTTAATGGGAACCGAGGTACGCGTGCCGAAATCAAGCACGCCTCGGTTAACCACCCAACTGGGAAAGACGGGGGTAAGGAAACGAGAGCCAGCCAGCGATTGGCAACTCTAAAAAGCGTCGAAGAAACGACGACTGTCGTCTAACGTTACTTCTTGCTCCCAACTGGGAAAGACGGGAGCAGCGAGCCAAAGCAAGAGATGCTCGATGGGAGACCAGGAAGCGTACCGAAATTAGGCCCGTCTCAGCCAACCGCCCAACTGGGAAAGACGGGGATTGGAGGAGCAAGCCGCCAGCGGTTCGCAACTTCCTGGAAAGAGTGGAGAAACTTCAATCACCCGCTGCCGCTGCCGCCTCTTCGCCCAAGAGGGAAATACCGGGGTGTCGAAAGCGGGGTGGGCACGTCCTAGTCCACGAAGGCGTCGGCCTTCACAGTTAGGAATGCGCGGTGGTGTAAGCCTCACAAGCGCAGGGTCACTCAGATATGTGCGACCAAGAACTAAGAGGGTACTGCCAAGAGCTCTTCTCCCAACTGGGAAAGACGGGAGTGATGAGGAAATGGCCTTGGGAGCGAGGGTCTGATTGTCTAAGCCAAGCTGCCCGATCTGCTTTGAGCAATGAACATGTTGCAGGCAGGATGTCGGGAAGGTTCAAGGATCATTTGTGCCGGAGTTTGCCCGAATAGACGCAAAAAGGTCTTCACGAAAGTTCCTCCTCCTAATTAGCAGAAGCAGAAGCAAACGGCGAAAACGAGAGACCTTGTCGGGAATGTCTCTTGGTGGAACGGAGTTTTGCAGGCCAGTGAACTGAGCATATTCTAATCGCAAAAGCACGTTGATTGGTAGGCGCCGACCTGAACGTGAAGAAAAAGCTCAGCACGTGCCAAAGACAGGGGACAAGTAAATTGTTGCAAACCTGAACAGTTTATTCAGTTTTTCAGCATATGATGCTAAGTCTACGAACGTCGGCTTCCCAAATTGAGATGGGCCTGTAATTGCCACCTTAGTTTCACTCCTTGATGCCTCATACACAGATATAGATACATACATTAGCTGGGGCTCTCCTTTGAGAGCACCGCACACATTGGGTGGCGGTCTATAGTTGCATTCGGTTTTCTATACTACTCAACTATCCTAGTTACTAATACACAAATCGGCGACCTTCTATCGTAGTGTATCGTAGAAATTAGGGCATCGTCACAGAAATGTATAGAAACTATCATCGACTCGTCGACTCCTAATCAGTTTCCAACGGCAGGTAGCGTGGATGGTTGTCGGGATGGACTTTTGTCGTAAAGGCGTCAAATCCTAAACTTGAAGGAGGCTTCAATGCCTAACTTTAAGGCGCCGGCAGACAGCGACGATACGGCTGAAGGTTGGATCGAGTTCGCCATCAGGCATGTAGGTGGACTCGGATGACTTGGGCTTCTAACCAACCCATATGTCAATATGAGACGAAGCGACTAGAGCGCCTTCGAATGGATGGTGGTGCGGACGAAAGGTGAAAAAGTTGTTAGCCGAGCCGAGGCGCGGCAAATGATGTGCACAAATTTTCGACTTAGGTACTATTGATGGACCAGATATGAGATTTTTCTGTCGCGAGCTCTCTGCACACCCCTACACTCACATTGGAGATTTGCGAATTTTTGTGTATCTACTTGAATATAGTATCTAGAAGACTGTCTACTACGATTTTGCAGAAGTGTGCTGAAAAATATTCAGGATTTTTCGTAAGCTCTTTCATGGGCCAAATTGACTGATAAATAAGAAATGCGACGGGTATTGGTGGGTCAAATCTCACTGAAATGCACATATACGGTAGGCTTTGCTATAGAGCTCATATAGCTTACACTAAATGTGTCTAGCATGGCCATGTTGCCACCTAGAGCTTCGTCAACGGGCACGACGATGAGCTTCCAGCCAAAGGTTTGAAAGTCCGAAACCTTATTGAAGGCAATTGGCCTGCTGGATGGATTGCTGAGATCAGAAATCGTGCCGAAGAGACCGTGGGATATTTCATTTCCCCGCCATTTCAACCCCTCCCTTGCGGAGCATCTGGCAGACTCAATTTTGTTTTCTAAAATCAGGCCTTGCGAGGACGTATTCTATAGGTCTTAAGCTATGGATATATACAGTATCTAAGGTGTTGAGTGACTGAGGAACGAATCCGAAGGCATCCGAGATTTCGTCCCATATCTGGTCCATCAATAGTAGGCCCGAATCATGCACAATATCAACAGCTGATTCGCTATCACGGTCCGATTTCCCTCTCTCTTGCGACTCACCACCATAGATTTTTCGTATTTGACGAGACTCTCACTTCGCTCCGGTCTTATGCTCTTCAACGGTGTGAATGGGCTCAAGTTGCATTGTACGAAGTACATTGATCAGGTGAAAGGTCGTGGACGAGAGATGGATTTTATAGACAACAAGCTGCCCACTTGGATGACTCCGAGTCCCGTGCTATGGAGAAGCGGGAATACAGCAGGAATTGAAAACAGCAGCGACAACAGCGACTGCCCAACCTCCGAGTCCCAGTCCACCATCTCATTAAAGACCTGCTATCACGTACTACGATCTCTGCGTCAAGCTGGGTTGATTCTCAATTTACCTTATATGCTCGACCTTCTGAACAACGTCCTCTTCAGGTCGACTTCACCGCGATGAGTCACTACACCGCTGTATTTGCCAATTCTGGCTGTTTAGATTCGCACAACCGTCGCCCGCTTTCTCAAAGACTTACTGCCCAGGAAGTTCGTCGCTGTAAAGTTACCCAGAGCAATGAACAGGCTCAAAGCAAACACCCTGCAGTTCTTCAAGAACTTTCATCAACCGGATCTCAGTCTAGCCATTCTAGGTATGTTGCTCCGTCAACCTTGTGACCCAATTTCTCACTCATCGTTTTTACGCTTGTCCACCATTTGCTTACGTCCCACTCTCCTTTCAAGCTTTTGACAACAGTGCCGATTTTAACCTTGCCTTCCTCCTTGCCAAAGTTGATGTGGCGGAAAGCTGGTTCAGCATATCATAGCAAGCCTTTCGACGTACAAAAGAAAGAGAAAACAAGCTGGATTAGTCACATCTACCAAGCACTGGCAGGTCTTCGAAAACTCAGCAGCATCACAGTCACTCGGGGTGAGTCACCACTTGCAAACGTTCATGTTTTACCAATTAAGAACGTTTTTACAGAAATCTCTTGCCCTGTTTGCAACACTCCCCTGCAAACTGTAAAGGTGACTTCATTTTTTGGGAACGAAATATACAACCATTGCCAAAAGTAAGCTCTAAGGCCGATTCTAAGGGCTGTAACAATTGACAGGGGTTGGCTTTGTTATTTGTAGGTGTACTTCGAAAGCGGATGCTGAGGCTAGAGCTGAGTTCAAGGAGATTGAAGCCTTTCCTACATTTGCTATCCGCGTCAGCGTCGAGACGCCATCCATCACCAACCCAGCTATCCATCTTCACCAAACGGACACGGACTAATGACTGTATGTTGTTGGCCGAACATACCTGGACACTACTTTCCAAATTCATTGATTCAACCTCATTAATGCTTCTAACCTTCCTTACTTCACCTTGCTCACATTCGCCTACTTACCTGCCTAATCCGATGTTCAATAGCGGCGTTTACTTCGTTTTTATTTATTTAACCTAGTGACAAACAATTTATATATGGTGAAAATGAATTTGATCCTTATTCAAATAGCCAACAACCTTTGGCTTCGCAAGGGTGGCAGGTAAGCCCAAAGATAAAGATCCAAAACTAAACCCATAAAGATTCAGACGACAGATTCGCGCCTCATGAACAAAACCATATGAACACGGTTGTTTTGGACCCTCCGGATCTTGGCAAAGCGTTGCTTCTCCTTCCTTTGGAACGACTGCTGCTACAGATGGTTCAGCAGACTCGAGATGTCAACAGGACGGGGGTTATCTGACTGCTGGCATCTGATCATTGCATCAGGCCCGGGAGGCATTTCTGCAAAACAGGTCAGTCATCCCTTATTTCGCACTGTCATTGGGGGTAGCTCAACGCTAGTTAGGGACAGGATTTAGCAGGCATGAGATTAACAAGTTACCTTCTGAAATTGAAGCGCAATTGACCCAGCTTTTTTTTTTTTTTCATGGGCTAGTTTTCAACAGAATTGAGCTGCACCGCTCCCTTCCGCACTAGGTCGTAGCTTCGAGCTCGTTCCCTTCATCCGTTAGGTGCCTCCTTTGATCGACTCGAACTCAAATCTGGACTCACAAGTATGTCTAGCCCACGACTCAAAACCTGGACTCCAACCTTCAATTGTTGAGACCGATCAAAACGGTCCTGAACGCAATTATCTCTGTGCCTTGTGTTTGCGTCATCGAAGGTAACGAACCGTCGCTCCGAATAGTGTTGGCGAAACAGGGTTGCCTGGAATAGCAGCATAGGTGCAGACAGCTTTTCCGCCGATGCTATCTTCAGAACCCTATTGCCCGCTCCACCCGAAGCTCCTCTTGCAACAGCGACGCAGCAAAGGTGGTGGTTCAAATGCACTCATGTATAAAAGCCAGGGCGCTTGATTCCATTTCGCAACTAACCAAAGAACGACTTTGCCCTTGTACCACACACGATGCAATCCAGTGACTCTACCAAGCCGTTGCTTCATTTGGATTCCCGTGACAAGGCCCATAGCTGGCTTGCCAAGCGCCTTCTTCACAAAGGCACTGAAGCAGGCACTCTTCTCCTGGCTGGTGGGTTTGGATCTGTACCTGGAAGGGCTGTTACTTACCGAGTGGCATCTAGACAGCGTATCGACTCAGAGAGCCCAAGGCTTCTTTCCCCGTCCCTATGAGCCTGAATTGGAAGAACCATGGGTGACGATTCGAGTAACTCGATACGAGCCGTTCAAGCAACAAAAGAACCTGAAACCTGCCGCCGCGCTATTCACTTTCCCATACGACATGGATCCCACCGACCTCTTCCGACTTCTTCAATCCTTCGTGGGGCCTTGCAAGGTAACCGCTGGTTGGCGAACCTCTGATGAGTCAATGACCAAGCCCCCAAATCCACTATTGACTTGCGACGATTACATCTCAGCCCTCAGCCACTTCCATTTCGTGAAGAGTTCACCAACCAGATGGAAGCCCATCTTTCTGGACATTGTTATAACGGTGCGATCGTGTTTAGCAGATTTGATGTGGGTAAAAGACTAACACATGATCACAGGAAATTGAGGAGACCCCTCGGTGCAATCCTAGGGCGATCTACGGAAGAAAAAGAACGCACTCCGACAGCGCCATTTTAACTACGTTTACGAAGCGAAGAAAGATCGATTGAAGACCTCAATTGTGCAATCCAACGAACTTCATGTATTACCCCAGTTTGACCTCCAAATATTACAGCCTTGTATCGTGCCGTTTTTTCTTGTGACGTGTAATAGTAGTCACTCGTTGTAGATATTTCTGACACCAGCTTGTTGGAGGCTTGCAATTACATCTTGTTCTTCCATGTCATTTACGTTGTTTACCATCAGCGTCATGGTAACAAATGTTTTCATGTTCTCCAAACCCAATACGTCATCTAGGTCAGACCAAAGGACGCTCAACTTGAAGGTCAGTCGTTTGCACTATTGCTCATTCCGAGTGGCGTACACTCACTTTCTCCAAGGGTTTATGAAATGTGTAAGACACCCCAGGGTCCTGAATGCAAATCCCTTATGACGTCAAGGCTAGGCCAAGAAAATAGACTATAGACTATGTTACTCCACATACCTCGGATACCTAATCGACCCTTAACTGACCCATAATCTTTGGCACTAACCCAGAAACTAAGCTCATAGAACAGGTGTATCATGAAAGTCAGCACTTTGTACCTTCGCTCTCAGCTCTTGCAGCTTGTCCAACTGTCTTTATTGGAGGCCCTCCAGAAAATCCAGACCCCATCGTCGATAGACCGTGACTTCCTCCTGGTCAACGGAGTTGTTCAGTTAGTCCGAATTGACTCCACAGCTTGTTGATCATCATAATTAAGAGTCGTTCACCCTTGCTACTGGAGCTAAGGGTCTTGAATTAATGCAGTCTGGATTCAGAGCAGAACTCCTTAATTGAATCTGTCGTTGCTCCTCATTTCTCCGCATTTATGATTATCTCTCTGGGCTTCACCCTCCGAGTTCACAAAAGAAGCACACCAGTGAGTTCTGCTACCACCCAATCTTTTTATTTTCACTTGCTAAGCACCCATGCTTTGGTTCCTTTAGGTTCCATGGCCCAAAGAAAAAAGTTGGTCCATCTCCTGCTCACTTATTCGGAACGTTGACGTGATTCCACACAGGCATCTCCACCATTGAAACTGTTATCCACTCTTTCAATGCTGGCTCCAACAAGGGTCTTCGATGACCCACATCAGTGGGAATATGCTCATTGTTATTGTGCTCATTGTTATAAAAGGTGAGCCTCGTGATGTCACCTCTTTACAAATTTGGATAAAAAGATGGAAGACCAACTTGTTGCAGGCAGCTCAAAGCACGCACGCACCCTCTGGTGGCTTGGAATGTCTGGATACCATCCGGAATATGCCCCCGGCACCTCTGCTGGTCCTGACGAAGGAACAGTCACTTCCCCTCCACTTGACCCCCTTATCTCACTTCTAAGTTCTCGACCCATGGCAGGTCTTAATCCTGGCACCCTCGCCGGTCCTGCCGTTTCTTCCTCTCGACCAACTGGCACGTTGCGGCCTCAACGCAAGTCAGGCACCAATCGGAAGCTCAAGAGTAGTAAGAAACTTATCACGGTCCTCTATCATCCACTAACAACGGTTACAGATATTACCCGAATCCGAGTAAAAATCCCTCCAAAGGACTCAGGCTCGTCCTCAGTCAGACTTGGACGAACTCTTGATCTTCCTCTTGATCTCGAGTTTTTCGATTTCTTTGATCGGATTTGCGCAAACTTGGACGTTCAACTCAGAGGGACCAAACTGGGCTATAGGTTGGGCCCGAAAGGAAAGACGTTCTATCCTCTCTCAAATGAGAAGCAATACAAGATGGCAATCAAGGATTATGTAGCAAAGGTCAACGTGACCCGCTCGAATGGAAGCAGGGCAAACGTCACCTTCGAAATCATGCAATTTGTGAGTGCAATTGCGTATCTTTTAGACTCATGGCTTAACCCTCTTTTCTCAGGGTGAACTTCCGTTCAGATGTCCTTCATTGGCACCCGACCCTGAAGAAGATTTCTCAGGCAATGAGCACGATTTCCACAAACTACTCCGTGACCTGCAGTTGGGGTGCCCGCCCTGCTCCATTCACAACTCTGGATGGTGCTGGCGAGGACGTGTTGGCACTCGTTGCAAGAGAATGAGCTTTTCCGATCTCTGTAAATGGACCTGGGCTATTGTAAGGAAGTTTGATTTTCTTTTATTACGCCTAATGGTTGACTTGACTGCCCTCAGCTCCGCAACGAGGCCGACGTATCATGCCCTCCCACGTTTCTTTCATTGACAAACCAAAACGATGATCGCCCGGCCAAGCGGCGCCGTGATCAATCACCCTCTCCACCCCGTCAACTTCTCACTGGCGGCTCGCAGGGAGGATCTGTTGGCAGCCCCCCATCCCTGGCCTCTACTGGCAGCAGTGCTACTTTTGACCTGGAAGATTCCGTGACAACCAGCAACGAATCACGCGTTGGGACAAGTGACGCTGACTCGGACGTTGAGACAAGTGACGAGAACTCGGATTTCAAGACAAGCAGCAATGACTCGGACGTTCAAGTTGCGAGTGACCTACCGAGGCCCATTCGATACCCTCAGGTCCGCCCCCACCTGAAGGCACTCTCTTTGGCCGCCCCCGATTCTCGCTATGAGATTTACGAAGCCTCGCTTTATCGACACGGCATCCGCTATGTCAACAACGTGCGCGGTATCCCCAACAGCTTCTTTACGGAGACTATAGGAATGACGGAAGGCTCAGTCAATTATATGCTGGATCACTTCAAGAGGGTAGCATTGGAAGCGGAGAAGAAACAGCAAAGCAAATCCTTGAAGAGAAAGCTAGCAGCTCTAGAAAGCGACTTGGACTAATTAAACAACTTTTTTATTCTTGATCTCTTGTGCATATCCGTACAATACAGAACAACAACGAAACTGTACTACTATGCCTGTAATTTTGTACATATCCTTACGATACAAAACCCCAATGAATTTTCACTGCCATGCTTGATCTTTTGAGGGCCTGCTCCTTGCTTGGTTGAGATGGGCGACCAAAATGGTCGCTTGGTAGCACCAGAGAATGTCTTGAAATTGTGAGTAACACCTATACCTTCTACCTAGTTTGGGTTGTCTTGATTTGTCACGGTGGCCCACGCTGAAGTACACAAGTTGTTATCATTTATAAATTATAAAGAGTTGCCACAAGAATAAATGATGATTAATTGATGATTTTGCGCCCGGGACTCGGTGGCAGTGCCACTCAAACCTTGCACAATATGAGGTTCGATGGGCTACCCCGGTCCGGTTTTCCTTCTCTTTTCGCGACCACCACCATCGACACTACATAGCTCACTACATCCCATCACGATATACACATTGATAGGTCGACTTTGAACATACTTTCGCGTTATCGCTATGGATGGCACGCATTTGATGATTTCAAAGGCTCAGACTCGGAGCAGTAGGGTACTACTATATAGGGTAGTATACACAACTACAATTCTTTGTCTCCCTTTGAGCCGTGGGCTCTAATGTTAACTCTAATGGTATAGAAACATCTTGCAATATGGAGGACCAGAAATCTGGCCAATCCCGCTCCTTAGCCTTGCATGAAAGGGGGGAAAACTCTAAGGGGTTTGAAGCGAGTATGTCAAAGCAAGTCTTGGACTTGGCAGGGAAATAACAAAGAATCATCAAGAGTTACAGGAATGCCACTGCGCACTATCCTATGTTGAGAGGTCAGCAGGTCAGCCATCCCCTTCCGCTCTCTCCATTGTGACACTCAATTCAATTACAATCAGGACAATTTCGTGCTCTTTCAAGATGAGCGGTCCTTGCCAGTGCACGCTATCACTTTTGACCACGCGTCGCGCAACTTCGAATAATGCGTTACTACTACTAGGGTGATCTTCGGTGTACTTGTCATTTGGGACTCGCCGGAGCTGACCCACGGCAACGTTCTCTTCAGAGTCTAAAGACACATACTGAATTAATCAAGCAAACGGCAGCAAAGAAAACTCTGACGTCTCCTTCGTCGAGGACGCGTTGGTACTCAGTTTACCGGTATCCAGTATTCGAGGCGTGAGTGTAATATTATATATCTACACGGTGTCCTGCCGAGAGAAGCCGGCAAAACGCACAGCATCCTGTTCTACTCAACGTTGTACGGTTCTTTGACTTCAAGTTGATCTTGCGAGCGTGTCATTAATGGCTCGAACCTTTTCTCGGTATCGCTGTCAGTTCTAGCTTGCTGCCCGGGGGATTCTACACCGCGCCTTCATCAATGCGTTAAGCAACACCCAAGGACCTTATTGCGCTCCACAACCTGTATCTGTAGGTGCCCTCTGATTACCTTCTGGAAAATGCTCATTTTGGGACAGGGAATCCTCTTGGTGTCCTTTACACTCGGTTGAATCGTGGACTACACACAGTCTGCTAGACCCAGAGTTCGTGTTCAGTCAAACGTGACTGCATTGATTGCTATTCAAGCTGTCTCCACCTCAACATTCAACGCTGGGGGAGGGGGGTGCAACCTCCTAACCCAGTTCTTTCTGAGACAACCAAGTTCGATCGATACTTGACCAAGAGTCTCACTCTTAACCACGCTCCTCCGAGTCTCGTCCTGGATCTGGTTGGCCACCACCTTGTGCCATTGGGCACGTGCAAGCCACCCCGATCGCCCTTAGGGACCCTATGATCAACGGATATGAAGACCTTCGTGTGATCCAATTGCAAGAAGACAATGATAAAGTCTGGGGTGCATTAGGTGTGCCATGTTCTTGTGTTTCGGGTTGATGACTGCGGTTGCTCATTGTAAACATGCAGGTCGTGGCTAACGCAGGGTGACCTCCAAAAGCCTACCGCTCGGCACACCTGTAGCTCTTTACTAGCCTCTTCCAAATCCAAAGGTAGGCTGATCTCGTCCATCTTAGCGTCGTTACCCTTCAAGTTCACTCATCACCCTTAAGAGGATCCCAACTTTGGTATGATATCAGCGTCCTCTATGACCTATATGCTTCGATCCATCGTGCAGAAGAAGCCTTTTCTCCTGTCCTGCGGATGGAAGGCGGTAGGTTGGCTACCACTTGCTAGTGCCATGCCGTTTAAACCAGAAGCTCATGATTTCTCCTCAGCTGACCTCGACTTCAACAATCAAGCGAGATTCTTTTCTTGGGGATGATCTAAGCAACAGTGGAAGCACGAAGATTCTCTCCGTTGCTCCAACTGAATGCTCTGAAAACCGCCGCCGGCAGTCACTTGCTCATGCACTGGCAGACATTTAGCTCCGAATCGGACATGTTTTCGAGCAACAGAAAGATGTAAGATTTGTATTTCTCAAGGTTATTGGAGCCTGTCCCTCTGATACATCGGACTCGGAATTAGTACGCGCATGCAAAACTTGAAGATGCATTCTGACGCGTCGTCGCCGCGAACCCTCAGGCTGGTCATGCCAAAGTTCTTCAACAGCTCAGTTGGCTGCACCAGACGATTCTTCCTGCCAAAACCAGGATGCTTCAATCTAATACTCGGCAAGAATCTGGAAGCTAGTAAATTCCTTTTCTTGTCGCACGTCCTCGTTGTCAAGCGCTTACCTTTGTGATCTAGACCCAATGGGTGCCCAAAGTTAGTATCTTGATTGTGCCTATATGGCCAGCCAAAAATCGAACAAGACATATGAAGCATATCAGCAAGCTGTCTATCACGACGAACGCAACCCAACTTCTGTTGCTCCCTCCACTTCCAGATCAACCAGTTCTGCAATGTGCTCAATGCGTATTCAAGTTCTTGAGCTATCCACACCAACCCATATTTTTCCGAAGATTTGTCTCTATGAGAGCTGTAATAGCCAAATCTCTGATGCTATCAACGCATGCGCTCGTGCTGCCTGTTGAGAACGCTGCAATCAGACGCAGCCAGCTGTCAAGTGCACCAGGATCACAAGGTGTCTACCCTACAGCATAAGCTGGTACCACCGTTGCCCCACCTTACGGTCTATCGGGACCTCTCCTCACCGTTGTCACATTACCTCCTTTCCATGACAAGCCTGGTGCCTTGAATGAAGAAACATTTCCTCCCGAGTCCCTTCACAGCAGAATGGCCGCTCTTGTGGTCCCTTCTGCAGTGGCCTACCTCCCTGGTTATCATTGCCAGTGACAATGCAGCTAATTACGCCCCTCTAGACCTCACGGCTACACCTCTTGCTAGTGGGTCCTAGCATTCCACTTCCCCTCCTGCTCCCATTTCCCATAACCTACTATCGGATTAATCGAATCCAAGTTATCTGAGTTGTTCCAGTAGCTCTCTCATCGCCCTCCATCCATCATCGTTACCAGCAAAAGGCTACAGCTGTGGCTGTATCATCACAATCCTACCGACACTCGCTTTCTCGTTGATGACCTTTACTCTGACCACCGCACTTTTACTGCAATTGAAGTTTACTGTCAGTGCTCTTCCACCGATGCGATTATATATCCAAGACCAGAGTTGGGCCAGCCTCGTTCACGTTGGTTTGTTCAGACCAATGGTCAACCCATCCAAAGGCAGGATTTTCGCTACGTGCTAGTTGGACTCAGTAGGCCTATGGTGTTGCAACGTCTGCATCCTGAACAAGTGTTCCCACCGTTGCTGCTGGCCAAGGAAACGTCTGGAGTAGAATTTTTGGAGTCGGTCACGATGACGGAACGGGGATACTATGGACTTCACGTTCATGTGGTTCTTGACATCCCTTAAAAGGTGCACATTGTTACTGCCACTTGTTCAGTTGTACGGTCCGGCATTGATACCTGCCTCTATAGAAGACCACTTGAAATCGACGTGATCTTTCCTTGAGCAAACAAAAAAGATGGCACCTACCGTGAGTTTGTCCATCCTTCTCGCCTGCTAGCACTTGTTAACAATCCGTCCTCCTGAAGCACAGGACCTTCAGGTTGACTTTGAACTGAAGGAGAACCCGTATTCCGAGTCCATTAACAAGAACTTGAAGCTCACTCAATCCCCCTTGGATGATGGCAGCAGATCCATTTCTTTGGTCACTGATGGTCCGAATCCCGGTCCATCTGCAGCTGTTTCAAGCGGAAAGAAGTAAAAAATAATACAAGGCAGGTTAGCGCTTTCCATCCGTCGTAAACCTGGAGCTAATTCCGAGTCTTTTGTCTCAATAGGTCTTTGACGTTTCTCACAAAACGTCAATGACGTTGTGTTTGCACGATTTCCAGAATGAGGTCAAACCACAGAGGCGGAGAAGGCTATCGTTAAACTCGCCTGCTAATAGACGTGGGAGGTGCGACTACTTGTTCGCGTAGTAAATGTTATCGTCCTGAATATACTACTGCCCAGTCTGCCTGAGGATTCTTGTTCCTGATCAATCCCAATCTGGGAGCTCTACAATCAAGCTTCATATGCTTAAAAACTTCAACTGGAGTTCCGTGGGGTTGTCTGCAACTATTTCTCACGCAAGTACGGTTTAGAATGCTGCATAAGTTGGAATTACATGACCTGCCCAGGCCAGTCGAACTGTCATCACTTTGGCCCATCGTTGCCTGTTATAGATTTGGTTAAATTTACGCATAAATTTCTCCATCATTGCGAGAAACTAGGTGTCCTATCATGTATCAGTTTATTGGACTTCGAGACCTTCAAGCATTTGCAGTTTATGTAAGCTGTCCAAAAAAGGCAGCACAATATCAAGCGCGTCCCGCGATCGCGAACACCTTTCCGGTTCAACCATGGCATCCAAACGTGCAAGACTTGTAAGTTGTTTCTCCTGTTGATTGAATGATTGGCAGTTAATACAAACCTAATAGGAAAATCAATTCCTTGATCTCGAGGCCCAAGTCGACTACCAGGAAGACTCAAATGATGAATGTGACGAAGATGACTTAGGTGTGCTGTTGAATCTGCCCTGTCCGTTTGGAAGACCGCTTATCATCTTTCAGGAGACTTTTTAGTGAGCAGTGAAGATGAGCTATACGATGCAAGTGCTATCTCTTCGCGACTTTCCGCATTTGGTGGCCGCCGTGAAAAATCCAACGAGGAGGATTCAGATGATGAGGAAGAGTTGGCAAGGGAGATCGTTGAAGCTTCAAGAAAGAGAACTCGTCGACAAATTGCAAACACCGCCCCCTCCCTAGCAAGCTCAGGTGCCACTCCTCTAATCACTCAGCAGTGGATGGTTCCTGTGATGGTGCGTTCAATCTCACAGTTGTAACCACGAGGAGTATACTTATCATTAACCTTAGCCAGGAAAAGAGCAACTCCTTGTCTCAAATCTTCAAGATTTCATAACGAATTCGAGGAGGGAGAATCCAACAAATTATGCCCACGTAAAAACGCACAAGTATTCTGGGCTGAAAGGGCGGATCTATATGGACGTGTCTGGGCCTAACGAGTTGAAAACCCTACTAGAAGGAGCGCGTTTTCCAGGCTCAATACCTCGCGCAAAAGTAGTCGAAGACATTGGTAGTGCCATCAACGATGCCCTTTATAACCTTGCCGATACTGCCAGTGGAGAGTCGCATGCACGAGTTCGAAAGTGGGTGGCTGGGGAATGGGTTCGGATTAGGCATCGTGGCGCACACCGTGGCGATCCTGCTCTGGTTGCCAAACAAATAGACGACAGCGATACTGTCCAACTTCTTGTAGTCCCCCGTTTGCCCATATCCACCCGGGAAGATATTCTACCTGCTAGGGCTGCTTCTCCGTCCAGCCAAGTTTCGTCAATTGGACTTGGACAGAAACGAAAAGCGCCCTCACAACTCTCGAGACCCTCAGCCGATCCCAGGCCTCAACCAATATCTTGCCAGCAAGAACCTCTTGCTAGTACCGTCAGCCATGAACAGAGCTCAAGTTCTGGCACTTCCAAGCGACACTACCCACACCTCCCCGATCCTAGTCACCTTACCTCTTTGCCTTTGAAGAAGGGTCTCCGCATACTCAGGAAGAAGAAGCTCTATCCAAATGGGCTACAACTGCTTGAAGTCTTTGGCACAGATTTTTTGGAAGAGTGCTCGTTGCTTTCCAAAGAAGAGTTACAGACGTTCATGCTGGCAGAACGGTATCGACAGGAGGTTCAGAACAACATCAAAGATTCCGGAGGGGCCAATGAGGTCAAGAAGCGTTTAGAGGAGCTGGATGCCATCCTCCCTGGTGCCGTTCTTCAAGCCTGCTATGGAATAGCAGAGGGCATGTGGAGTGAAGGGGATCTCTTTACCGTTGTCGGCCTTAGCGATTACTCTGGCTTTGTTGGCAACGCTGTCTCTGTCGACCAAGAAAATAAATTTTTGGTTCTACAGAGCTTGGAAGACTCTCGTATTGAAGTGGAGATTGCGTTCAAGAATTCATCGCCCTTTCGTCGCGTGGGGGATTGGGTCAAGGTAGCTGCAGGCCCTAATGAGGGAAAAGAGGGAGTTATTGTTTCTGTTGAAGGAGCTGGAAGAGGTGCTGAAATCGTCATTCAGCAGGCCGTGGGGGAGGTCATTGAGGAGTTTCAGGTGGAGCTAAGGTACCTTCCAGGGGCTGATACCGGCTCTTGGGTTAAGGTAGGGGCTGGTCCCCACAAAGGGAAGCAGGGGATGGTCGTCAGGATTGAACCTGACCAGAAAGGCAGTGGCTTAGTGACTATTAGAGCAGCTGAGGAGAAGCTGCCTCAGGCAGAGTGCTCAAGTCCTTCTTTGCCCAACTTGAAGCAGGGTTCCTCAGCACTCCCTCCAGTCATTGAACCCTCCACAATGTCTACTTCCTACCCTCAAAACAGGACTGGTAGTTACTCTCATGGAGCAAGATGGGCTTCATCTGACCCAATACAGTTCTCTGCTAAGAGTGGATGCTTGCAGGCCCTTCAACCCTGGACTAGCTCTGCAAAAAGTCTACCTAACCCCTCCTTCTCTGTCATCTTGATGCCTCCTCAGCCTTCCCTTGGAGGCCCTTCTCAACCTTCTCAAAGTTCAGGGAAGATGGGGGGAAATCCAATAAATCCTCTTGAGTTTATTGGGCAGAGGGTGGTTGTGTACAAAGGAGAATACAAGGGCAGGCTTGGCATCTTGAAGAATGCAGGTGGTGGAAGTGCTGGAGTGGAAATCTCTGGTCTGACTGTTGGCCCAGTCAGAACCATCAAGTTGGATCATCTGATATCTGAGTAAGTGTCTTCCCTCTCTACTAGTTTTATCATTTCAAGAGTGAAATCATTAATCTTGACACTGTTTCTGATAGGGGAAATGTACACTACAATTTGGCTGGCACTAAGATTGTCACTGGTGGAGGCAATCATTCCAGCCTGCTCCAGGCTTTTACCATTTCTGGGATCACTACTGAGGAGTACACTGGCTCTTTCTCACACATGAGGGCTTGCACTCCTCCTCCCCAAAGGGCTCAGACTCCTTGTGGTCCTGAATTTGATGACTTTCAGAGTAAGAATCTAGTAGACCTCATTCTTTGATCAAACTAGTGTCTTATTTTATCTATAGGACACTTTCTTCATGAGATTGCAGGAAGACCTCTTATATTTGGTGATTGGTACATCTTTGTCAAGTTTTCAGGTGGTCAAGCAAGCCTGGAAAATAGGAAGGGTCACACTACAAGAAGGGGTAGAATATTTGAAGAGTCTGAGAGTGGTTCCCAGGCCCACTCAGATGGTCCAAAGGTGCTAATCACCTACAAAGACAAACATACTGGTGCCAAACTTTGTCATGGATCATTCAAGGTAGATGACTTGGTGCCATGTCCCCCTGGCAATGGTTCAACAGGAAAAGAAGTAGCAATATTGAAGGGGGAGCATAGCTGGACAATTGGCACAGTGGAGAAGTACTCAAGAAAAAAGGTGACTGTTGGGATTAGGATCTTTGTTGGGTTGGATCAAGAGTATCAACATAAGAGTATTGATTTTACTGCAGAAGAAGCTGCTGAATCCTTAACTCTTGTTTCCACTAATCCAAGTCTTTAGTCACACTTTTATACTTTTATCATGATCCAAGATGCTCTTGTTGCTACACTATTCCATAACTTGTATATCTCTACTAGCTAGGCAGTCTGCATACTATTCGTTTTGAGAGCACTAGCAGCCACTATGTATAATATTCTATTAACATTAATATAACCACAAATGTCATATTGTATATGGATGAATAATACTTGTTCACTTACAGTAAGACCTTAGAGCAGCTCTAAGTTATCTGAGTTTACTAATCCAGGCCAAAGTAGGGTGCTGTATTACTATAGTCTAAGCAAGAAACTACAAGCCAGATCTACATACTATATTATTACTATACTATTCTCTTAAACTATAAGCCTTTCTATACTCTCCTATATAACTATAGTGCAAGCTCTTCAACTACAAAATCTCTATGTACTATGCTATAACTACAGTACAAGAGGATACTATAGTTCCAAGCATTCCTACTATAAAAATATTTCTCAGCTATATTTAGCTACATCTGAGGTGGAAACTACAAATTGGATCAGTTCACTATAAAGAAAGGTTGATACTATGAAAATTGTGCATTACTATATTTACCAGATTGTACTATGCCTTGGACTGGATATTATAAACACAGGTCATTACTACATTTTCAGAAGTCAACTATAAAAACTTAAGTTATGCTATATTTCGAAGCTTTTCACTATAGCTAGGGTTAGAATACTATGTAGGGTTTCATATTTTGCTGATGACCGACAAGGGATTAGTCCTCTCGAGCCGGAGTAAGGGGGCTACCCTATTCTGCTATGGCCCACTCAGCCGGGGTTCAGTTTACAGGGAGTTACAACCCCGTACTGTTGCCCCCATTGGCTTTGTTTCCCGTTACCCAGCAGTTGGTTC
>Ga0182004_10000778_pt1 | contig 21121 bp, 12 predicted proteins | sample Sormic07211540_1_FD_120479 | JGI IMG/M metagenome (GOLD analysis project Ga0182004, IMG submission 120479) | Endophyte microbial communities from Sorghum bicolor roots, Mead, Nebraska, USA - 072115-40_1 MetaG | ecosystem: Host-associated > Plants > Roots > Unclassified | place: USA: Nebraska...
CCGCCAAGTAGGTCCAAAGCCCCTCCTCTGAAGAACCTCCAAAAGAAAAGGCCAAGAAACGGAGTCAAAGGCCTTAGAAATGTCCAGCTTCACGAGAATACGCGGCTGCTTTTGTTGGTGTAGGTGTCATAAGCATCAATATGTTTACCTATATATTTGGTCAAACTTTAGACATGTTAACCAAGAATGCACCTAGAATTGCATTCTTTTGTGGACAGAGGTAGTATACTACAGCCAGTCAATGATCAATCTAAGACAAATGATTTCTTTTTGCATTTGAGGATGGATGGGCATCTAGGGAGCCATATTGCAATAAGCACTGGAGGAACAGGAGAAATAACATTAGTTTAGAAGACTAAGAGTAGTGCGATCCAAAGGAGACCTCAGGTGGCACTGGTGCATGGTTGAATCCTAAGGTGTGACACTGATGTAAGGAGAGGTAGGGCTGGCTGAATTTGATATGGGAGGAGGCAGTAAAACCGGAATTGAAAGGGGCATACACCTAAAGAACTGTCCTTGGATAGACATGTGGGGATCAGATATTCACATGCCTGAACCATGACAATACTTTAGATCCCCTAATAATGTCACTATTATTTATGACTTAATATTGAGGCTCTGTTCGAAATTAGTGGCCATATTTCATTTCTTTAGGGCAAGATTTGAGCACAATTACTCTAACAATGTCTTGTGATACAAAATCATAATAGTAAGGAAGAAGTTTCTAATATGAATCTAATGATTTCAATTTTGAAATCGTGTTATAATAGAAATTATTAGCCAAAGGCTTGTCCTACCGGAATAAAATGCACCTATTAGCTTCAAATGGAGGTAGTATATTGTTTGCTCTTTCTTTTCCCTTTTTGTTGGTAGCTTGTTAGGTTTCAGCTATAGCCTACCCCAACTTGCTTGGGCCTAAAGGGCCTTGTTGTTGTTGTTGTTGGTGGTGGTGGTGGTGGTGGTTGTTTGACTAGGTTTAACTCCAGTTTCAGGAACTGCACAAAGAAGCTGGAGTTCTCGGCTTCTGGAAAGGGGTAATTCCGGCTCTTATCATGGTAAGTCACTATTGTTCACCTTTTCTGTTGCTTCTCAATCATACAGTGGTGCTATTTTACAATTTTATCTGCTACTAGGTTAGCAATCCTGCAATTCAGTTCATGCTGTATGAGACTCTTCTGAAGAAACTGAAGAAGAGACGGGCCTCTAATTTGAAGGGAGCTGATGGACTAACTGCTCTTGAAGTAAGCTTTTGTTTTTCCAGTGGTAGGAATTACCTCAAGTGACAAATACCAGGTTGCATATCGAGTATTTGTTGTATTGGGGTCTGAAGCCCTGGACCTATTGTAAAATTGACTTGAAAACCTGGTTGTCCGGGACATGTTTGGTTTCTCTATGTTTGACTCTAGATGTTGGAGACAATTTGGCACTGTCATTTACCCATCTATACTAGTATTCCTATGATTTTGATAAAACTCTAACTTCACATTTTAAACATTCTTATTCAGATTTTTCTTCTTGGTGCCGTTGCGAAACTTGGTGCAACTGTTGTTACATACCCCCTTCTAGTTGTTAAGGTGATTAGTTAGTGGATTGGTGACAACCACAGTTGTCCACTTGCATATTTGAGTACATATTCCAAATTGAGCTTTTTTCCCCCTGCAGGCAAGACTTCAGGCGAAGCAAATGATTAATGATGACAAGAGGCATCGGTACAAAGGTACCGTAGTTCTCTACTTTTCATCTTTCTTCCCATTTCTTTCTGTTACTGGCTTGCTATTGAAGAATATTTAACTTGCTGCGCCATTTCTTGCCGTTACTGATCAACTATTGAAGCTCTTAATGTGCCATTTCTTGTGCTCAGGTACATTTGATGCGTTCACAAAGTTGGTACAATATGAGGGTCTGACAGGGATGTATAAAGGAATGGGCACAAAAATTGTGCAGAGTGTTTTTGCTTCTGCTTTGCTTTTTATGATTAAGGAGGAGCTGGTGAAGGGTGCTCGACTATTGGTGACTGGTAACACTAGTCTGGTTAAGAAACTACCATCAAAGCCATCAAGATGACCTACGTCTGTCAGCCATCGGAAGCGTTAGTATATCTTCCTAAAAGGCCATTATTATTCGCATAAACCGCAAAACAGAGTCGACAAGATATAGAGGTCACCTCTGCTTTGGAGATATCAACTGTAGGTTACACAATAGCCAGTATGAATATTGTAGGGACCAAAGACTATGTTGGATAGATTATTTGTATCATTTATGTAAAATGTATCCTGGAAGATCGGAACAAAAGGAAATAAATAAGCATGATAATTTGGACTTGGGTCATCTGTTCTGAACTTCCGATTTGCTGACTTGCTTTTACCTTATGGTTTGTGCTAGGGTGGCAGAATATCTGAAAAAACAACTATCATACGAATGCAATCCTCAGTCATCTGTTCAGGTTTCTTGACCTGCATGAACTTGTCTGTAGCCTTATCGGTAAAGGAGACACGTGCTGGTTATCATCAGGAAGCCATGGGAAAGTAAAACTTCTGATTATTCCTTACCTAGAACTTGTTATTATTCCTTTTTACCCTTTTATTATTTATTTATTATCCTAGCTGTGCTGAAAGCATTGGGCACCTGCAGTTGAGTCTGCAGGTGCAGTTGCAGCTGACTTTAAACTGCAGAGTGCAGAGAAACGGTTTCGTCCCCTGTTCGTCCCGTGTCAACCAGTTTCATCAAAGTGAAACGAGCAAATGTCTCATCAATACGTATAGTCCTTTGTGGAGATTTATTGCCTTTCAATACTTGTAATATTAGTGTTTTTTTTTTAAGAAAGAGTCAAACCTGAAACGAGCCAGAGCCAGTAGGCACTTGGCGCGACCATTGTAGCCGAGACAGTGTGCCTGCTTGTGGCCTTGGGAAGTTGGGCCTCTGGGTAGTGGCCGAACGGAACGGGTGGATAAGGGATAGAAGCAGCAGCTGCAGGGACAGAGTCATCGTCCTCGACCCTCCCCGTAGCTAGCGCAGCGAAGCCGGCACAATGCCAGGCGCCGCCGTAGCCTCGCCTCTCCTCCTCTCGCTCTCCTCGTCCTCCTCCCCCTTCCTCTCTTCCTCATCCACCTCCTTCCTCCCACCCCACTCCGCCGCCGTCAGGACGAAGACGGCTGTCTCCGTCCTCCGTGCGCTGCGCGCCGAGGCGGCCACCCTCCCCGTGCTCTCATTCACCGGAGAGAAGGTCGGGGAGGTAACCCTCGACCTCAAGTCCGCGCCGCCCTCCACCGCGCGCGCTGTCGTGCACCGCGCTATCATCACCGACCGCCAGAATGCGCGCCGGGGCACGGCCTCCACGCTCACCCGCGGCGAGGTCAGGGGCGGAGGGAAGAAGCCCTACCAGCAGAAGAAGACCGGGAAGGCTCGGCGCGGGTCGCAGCGCACCCCGCTTCGGCCCGGCGGTGGCGTCGTGTTCGGCCCCAAGCCCCGCGACTGGTCCATCAAGATCAACCGCAAGGAGAAGCGCCTTGCCATCTCCACTGCCCTCGCCAGCGCCGCCGTGGCAGAGGACGCCTTCGTCGTGGAGGAGTTCGACGAGGCCTTCGCGTCGGGGCCCAAGACCAGGGATTTCGTGGCCGCTTTGCAGCGGTGGGGGCTCGACCCCAAGCAGAAAGCCATGTTCTTTGCCACGGAGTTCGACGACAATGTGCGGCTCAGCGGCAGGAACATCGGTTCCCTCAAGATGCTCACACCCAGGACGCTCAACCTGTACGACATACTCGACGCCCGCAAGCTCTTCTTTACTCCTGCTGCTGTAGACTACCTCAACTCCAGGTATGGAGCCAGCGCTTCTGATGACTACTATACTGATGATGAGGATGATGGCGAAGAGGAACTGGTCGAGCAAGAAGCCGAAGAAGGCACCACAGCAGAAGCTGCTTAAGGTACATAGCTACACAGTAACTTGTTGCTGTGCTGATTGCACCAAAGCTTGATCATTCCTGTGCTATGCTGGGCATATATGGACTCGCAGCTTGTAACTGCTATCCTTCAGTTAGTACATGTCTAAACAGGTTGAAGGGGAATAGCAAATGGTAGTGCTACAAAACAGTAATGCAATTGAATTGAATTGGATCACCATTATTTGGGGGAACATTATATCTACTTGAATTGCCTAAACTACACTTTCTGTTCACAGTTTATGCAGTCATAGCATGAAGTTTCAATAGCACAGAGATGTAAGGGTAAATTAATTAATTGTTGATATATAATCATGGCCACTGGAACACCGAGAGTGCATACTACTCAAGGGCCAAGGCATGGGGTTTGAACATCGGGTTTGTACAGGACTATATTTTGCTGAATAAAAAATGCACCCCTTACCATATTTCTCGTTTTTTATTTTCCAATGTCCAAAACGCATTTTCACAAGATCATGTAAACACTCAGTATGTTGCACCTAAGATGGGGATCAAGGAGGGATTTATAGGTGTCTGTTACAGTTGAAGCAGTTGATAATACCACAGAATAATATCTTAAGCTGAATTGTGCTCTCAGTGTTTATCCCATGGGTGTGCCATCTTCATTGTTAAGAGCATCTCCAAAAGCGTTTCTTAGACTCTCTCTGTGTGTAAATCCTCATTTGGAGAGACATTTGAATAAAAATCACTCTCTATGTATTTCCACCTTCCAACAACTCTTTATATCTTGTGCGCATTTTGGAGATCAATCCCCGCTCTCTATCTTTGGCTAGTGGGAAACCAGGAATAGAAGATGCCAATATTTGGAGATCTAATTGGAGAAACTGTTGATACCTTTTCTCACCAAAATCTTTATTCCTATCAATACAGAAGGATATAAAAAGACTCTTGGAGTTAGGTGGGTAAAGCAAGACACCAAAGTAAACAAACAAAAAATTCATAATAAACCTAAGACAGATATCAAACCTCTCTTTTAGTATTCACATGCTTCCCTCTGCACAGGTCTGTCATATTTATTTCTAATACTGCACTCTTCAGAATAACAGCTTCTTTTCTATGCTTCATAATGGCAAAGTGTACAATTAACAAACATCAGTTATTTTCAGATTCAACGCTTATGGATAGTTTCAGAATCAATAAGTAAACAATTATTTCGTCTGCTGGCGTCAAATAACATAGACTAAAGGTGCAGTTTGATTAAAAATTTAGATCTGAGTCCAGGAAAGAGGAGAGTTAAGGAATACGCTGGGTTCAGTAAAACAATAGCTTTCTTCTTTAACACTAGTAATATGGCTATAATGGTGAAATCTTCACAATAAGTGTGTGCACTTCTTTCAATAGTGCTAACATTACCTAATCAATTATTTCATTTGTTTGGAAAGATGCAATTCTCCTGCTACTCTGCTATAGATTTATGATATTTTGCAAACTTCTCAGAACCTTGTTTTATGTGATTCGCAGATGCAACTGAAGAGGGCGAGGCAGACAACAGTTCCTAGGTGGGAAGTGTAGATTTGTTGTTTCTTATTTGCTATGTTACCCTTGGGTGAGAGTGATGTTGGTAATTCTTCCCTAACGGGCCTTTTGTCTGCTTTATTATAAGTTGATAATGTTCTCTTACCAAAGCGTATGTTTACAAATACATTATCAGGTGTCAACCACTGCATATAAAGCGTTTTCCCATCTATGCTGCAACTGCGGACAGCAGTGGACAATTATCCCGGCAACTGACAGTTATGTAGCTGATGGTTGAAACTGCTGACTTGTGCTGTGACAGTTTTTTGCAAGTTCTGTATAGGCTATCTGGATAAATTACTGCATTGTTTTAAACTATGGAATGAAACCTTGCATAGTGCATGCCAGGCTTGCCCTAGCTCCACTTGGATATGGAGCCTGAAAGCTCCACTTGCCCATATCCTGACTAGTGGCTAAGCCGTGGGTTGGTCGGTACAGAGTACAGACAGCTAGTCATTTTGATCGAATTTACTTCTAGATATTATAATTCCTATAGTCCCAATCAGGGTATCAGGCATTCAGGCTAGGGATGTGCCTGGAACTACTCCCATGACTTGCTCTTGCTGATCCCGGTCGCACATGAAGGCACTTGGGCTGCCAATGAAGATACAAATATCGATGGGCTTATGTGGAACCAGAAACTGGGATAAAAGGACCGATTATATAGTGGCCATCCTATTTTAAGCCCATCTCTTTGGTCTGGGCAGTGTCTGGCCAAATTTCAGTCCTTAGATTGCAGAAGTCGTTTTCAGTTGCATTTTTTTGGTAGATTTATCTTTTATCGGTCAGTTCTCTTAGATGTTGCTATTGATCGATCTAACTTGAAGCTTTTCCCCTTGTGTGCTGCTTTCAACTAGGGGCATCTAAATTATTGTTTCGGTCTAACAGCTCGTATGTGAGATTATGACTGGCATAACGGTCCAACAGACTCCCATCATCGGAAAAAGAGGAATCCTTTCAGCCATGTTCTTATCTAGGTTTTGCCTGAATACTTTATAATTTTTCTCAGCTGTTGCTGGAATATAAGCAATACCGCTCGTTTAATACTAGTCCACTATGGACGAAAAGCTTGCGAATCATGGAAGTGGGACATGGCCATTGCATTTTCTGGCCATTATTTGGGAAGTGGCCATGCAGAAAGTTCGTGCGATTGATTGGCTCCGATTTGTTTCGACTATAATTGTTTAATTAATTGTTTGTTCTTTTGCTGCGCATTGTCTTTCTTGGCCTGCTTTCTCTCCGAAAGGAACCGTTTACTGCTACTGAGAAAGAACTTTTTTTTTTCTCTGCCACTGCTATACTAGAATATTAGTCAAAGTATGTCTGCGATTTCACTATGACTTTATGCGGTAGAGTTTTATCTTTTCTTTTGAAAGATTTATGCGGTAGACTGTACTAGAACGTAATTGCGCCGATGTCTGGTCTGCAAAATAATTTTAAAAGAACGGCTGGGAATATTTCCCCTTGGTTCGACGTTCAGGTTAGTTTATATAGGACACAAAAGAACGGCAAGGTTTGTGGATGTCTTTGATGACGATCCAAGTTGGTCTGATTTTCTTGTGCGTGCAGTTCTGCTAGCTCCGTATGTCCATAAGGTTTGTGGATGTCGCTGTCGGCTGTCGTCGCTACCCGATTCCACCTAAGGCCTTGTTTAGAGGGTGTTTGGACTGCTTCACAAACTCTGCTTCACAAACTCCAGCGTGGAGCAGCTTCACAAAAAACTGGAGTTTATGGAGTACCTCTTTAGGTGCTTTCACAACTCCATCTTTTTTCCTCGAACTGAGTACGTAGAGCTGAAACTGTTTGGCTAAAAAACATGGAGCGGAGCTGAAAAACGTGGAGCAGAACAGTTCTGAAGGGGTGTTTGGGACTGTTCTGCTCCACGTTTTTCAACTCCACTCCATGTTTTTTAGCCAAACAGTTTTAGCTCTACGCACTCAGTTCGAGAAACAATGATAGAGTTGTGAGAGCACAGAGGTACTCTACGAACTCCAATTTTTTTGTGGAGCTGCTCCGTGGTGGAGTTTGTGGAGCAGTGCCAAACACCCCCTTAGTTTCCAATATTTTTTGGATTGGGGGTATTGTAGCACTTTCGTTTTTATTTGACAAATATTATCTAATCATGGAGTGACTAGGCTCAAAAGATTTATCTCACGGTTTACAGGCAAACTGTGTAATAACTTTTTATTTTTATCTATATTTAATGTTTCATGTATGTGCCGTGAGATTCGATGTAATAGGGATTTTGAAAAGTTTTCAGTTTTTTGGGTGAACTAAACAAAGCCTAAGCTCTATTCAGACAAAAAAGAATGGTTTGATGCTATGCTACAAGCCTACCAGAGTTTTTGAGGAACCTGGAAGGGCCGAGGTTTGTCTGTCTAATTGGCTCCAGCTTCGAATTATGTTGTCGTGCAAGCTTGTGCGTCGAAACTGATAGTTTTTAAACAAAAGACAACGCATCCACTAAGAACTATAGGTAACTTTCTCTAGTCTGCTGATCAGCTGATGATCTGGTTCTCTTAAATCTGTCAGTCATTCGGCAATATTTTTCTTTCACGATAAATCAGCGAATAATATTTTTAGTTATAGTTTTCCAGACAAACAAGCTTGAACTAGACCAAAGTCAGTGGCTAATAGACGATGATCACCCTGTCAAGTATTAGGGTTTGACCACTCGTCTTATTCAAAAAATTTGTACCCCAAGTTTGACTACTCGTCTTATTCAAAAAATTTGTACAAATATAGTCAAATTTTAAGTCATTCTTGAAGAACTTTTATTAATAAACCAATACACAATAAAAAAATGATATTTTGTACAAAACTTTGAATAAGACGAGTGGTCAAACTTTATATTAAAAAAGTCAAACGACCTACAATTTGGAATTGATTGAGTACCTTGATGAACAGAGTACCAATGGGCAGTTCTCTATCTGTTATGCAACTTGTTCGTAATAACACGCCAAAGCAGGTCATAACACTTCCCACTAATATGACTTATGAGCTGAGAGCGTACAACTCTAATATAGAGCTGACACTCATTTCTTGGCTTGGCAAACTCGCAATAAACACAAGGCAACCTTTTTTTAAATAAAGGATGAAGTTATCGGTACGATCTAGTGACGGATGTTACCGGCGAACATAAGGCTCCGTGCCATCTCTATCCTGTTCCGACAGCGACGGTCCGCGGCGATGCTCCCTAGTCCCTATCCTGTTCGGCCTTCCCGTTTCGGGTTCGCGGACGCGCCGCCTTTTCCGGTGCCGCGAGGACGCGGAGGCGCCCGCGCCGATCCCCGCCCTGCACGGCTGCACCCACCCACCCAGCCATGTGACGTGCTGCCCGTGGTGGCCTGCCTGGAAAGTGCGCCCGCGCGTAGCCTTTCGGCGAAAGCCGTACCCCACCACCCCCGAGTCCCCGACCCCGTCTGCCTCCTGTCGCTTTCGAGCTTCGACGCCGTTTCCCGTGCCTGGCGGCGGCGGTTGGCGCGTGACGGCGCCCGCCGGCACGCGCCAACCGCTTGGAAAGCGTACGACGTACGCGGTCGCGCCCACGCCACGCACGTCTGGCGTGCCCGTGCGGGTTCGTTCTGCCACACTGCCACTTGCCCCTAGATGGCTACGGAGTACTCCGTAGATTGCTTGCTCGCCGGTGTGAATTCGTCACCCGGGGCCGGGCATGAGGAGTCGATTACGATTAGCATGACCGTCTGCGTCTGGAAAGTTTGCGCGTCGGTTTCCCGAGCGATCGTTGTTTGCTCCGGATCGCGGACCAAATCTGGGTTCTGTCGCAAAGCATCTAGACAGAATTTCCATTTAAGACTCACTCGGAGACTGGAGTCTTGGACATCTTGTCATAGACTTTACTCTTCAATGTACAGTATATTTTGTCGGTTCCGTTTATCAGACTCACTTTGACAATTTATTTATTTTATATTATATTATTTATAATTATAAATTTATAGTTATTGATTGTATATTTGATTGCAAATCTAATAGCATCAGATTTGTATTACAATAATTACAAATTGCTAGCCAAATTATTGGTAAAAAATTATGAAGTCCAACTCTTGACGTAAGTGAAATGCCTTATAAACTGAACCAGAGGTGGGAGTAAGTTAGAACAAGATTTGTAGAAGGTTTTATCCACTTGTCTCCCATATTTTCTTCGGTGTCGTTGCTGATTAGTAATTAGTGGTATTGTTCTGCCCTTGGAGTAAAGACGATATTAGGCTCTATATGGTAGAGCTTTAAACAACTCTAACTCTGTTTTCTTTGCACGCTAAAGCGTAGAATCATTTTTTCTGTCTTCTCAAAATAAACTAGGAGGCATGAACACTATTTCTAGCTTATCGGTTTATACTTCTCTAAACACTGTAGCAACGAGTCAGACTCATTTGGAGTTGTGTCAAACAAGGCCTTATTCTCATATCATAAACTGAGGCACTACTTCCAATCTAGGAAACTTGATGTTTCTAATGGTAAAGCAGAAGCTAATTACAAGTCAATTTACTCGTCCAGAACGACAACTAAATCCCGGCCAGAGGAAGTATATATATCATTTAAATGCGCAAGGCATTGAGGCCATTTTAACATCTTTGAAAATACTGAGCACAAATGTGTAACATTGGCTTTTGCAAAGTTCATGTCACTTAGAAGTTAGAACCAAATATTTGGTTAGCTATTACATTTACCTCCAGTTATAACTAGATAACGTTTTTATAACAAGTTTGAAATTTAACTAGTTACTACTTCTTGTTCTTCAAAGCGACACCTAACCATCTATTTGGATTATTGTAATGCGGATTATGTATAGAACTATTATAATCAGAATTATAATTATTGATAATTAAAGTGTTTGGATTTTTATTCTTGTTGGTTATAAAGTGATAAATAGCTATAATCATCAAAAGACAGGTCTCACCTAGATTATAGCATTATCTTGAGGTTTTGATTACAATGATCCAACCCATAATATAGCCTATTTAGATCACAATTAGATTATCGTACCTTATTATTATGATAGCGATGGATCCAAATACGGTCTAATTGTAATCAGATGGAGTAGAACTGTAGAAGTACATTTCAATTTCAAGGGCATCTACTAGGTAGCAAGTTAATTTTAGGTCATGTTTGGATACCATATGATTATAATGATCTGGTTAAAATTATGATCAAACAACATTGATTATATTACAAATTATTATAATCAAGATCCTGATTACCATAGTCCTATAATATAGGGAAGACATTATTTTGGTGGATTATAAGTGCTGGAAGTCCAATTTGCCTCCTCCCCCACCTTCTCTTCTCTTTTCCAATCATCTTCTAAAGATATAAGATAAAAAAAAAATTCTCAACCAACCACAATAATCTAGGGATCCAAATACTCCAAATGCTATAATTCACAATTCTGATTATAATGATTCCATGTATAATTTAGATTATAATAATCTAGCTATGATGCAAACAACATGAAGCTGCTTTCAAATGGCAAGACCATTTTTAATAATATTTTAGTGGCTGTGGTGTGTTTTGACGAATTAGTGGCAGTAACAATATCGCACATTTGAAATGCTCCAAAAACCAGCTGCCATTATTTTTTAGCTACACAAAATAGAAATTTGCTAAAAGAGGTCGGATCTCAAGTGCCTTCTTCCATCCTCTCACTCACCTAGCCACCTTGACCGAAACCCGTATTCAGCGTTGGACCGTGCACACCAAAAACACCAGTGCGAAAGTAACGGGAGCCGCTTCTGTTTTCAGCCACAACAAAAAACCACGCATGGTCTCATCGGCGAACTGACACAAAGAAAACGAGACGGAAAACCACCGCTGCTCTTTCCAGGGCACTCCGAGGCTCCGAGCTCTGCGGTCGCGCGGCATGACCGACACCACCGGCGCCCGCGGTTAAGAAGAACGTGTGCCATGCGTCCGTCCGCAAAGCGCTCTCGCGTCTCGGCGTCCCTGGACCGCGCGCTGCCCGAGTGCAAAAGAGGGGGGGGGGGGGCGGCCATGCGCCTGGTTGCCAGAGAGCAACAAGAAAAAAACGTGCTCGCTCATGCGACTGCCCCCCCGCCTATTTTGATGCTTCCGGCTCTCCGCATTTAGCCATGGAGCGGCCAACGTCGTCGATCGACCGATGGACTCCTCGATCGCATCCTCCGCCGGCGGTCGCCGACGACTCGCCGGACCACATAGCTGGGCGCGGCCGTACTCAACGCGTGGAGGCTGGGACGTCGTCGTCGATCGGCCGGCTCGCCGGACCACATTGCTTCCTCCTTCCGTTCCAGACAAGTAATTCGTGTTCTTTAATCCCTTCCCCTCCGAAAGTAGTCGTTATTCTCTTGTTTGATGTCATCGTCGATCGTCCTTCTAAACTCTTGTGTGCATGGATCAAAATGCCGACAGGAAATTTGATGGGCCGGCAGGTCGTCGCGCGCTAATAATCTAACAATGCTGGCGTCGCCTGGCTTTGTGTATCTCGATTATGCCATCATCCTAAAACGCCAAGCACTACTGCCTTGTCTGCTGCTTAGCTTCTCCGGTTCCGGTACGTTCCTTGGCAATTTATATATAATATATAGGGGAAATGTGTAATGTTTGAGCTTTTAAATTGTGTTATGCCCAAACTATGTTTCGTGAATGTTATATCATTGTTGGATTTTAAGGACCGTAATACCTAGTTTTTTCCCGAAGGTTTGGGGATCAATAGTGCCGCTAATAGTCTGGACAAAGCCAGGCGCATTCGTGATACACTGGTGGTGCACGATATCATTTCTCTTAGTAGCTTCGAGCTATCATTCAAAAGAAAGGCACAAAGTTAACTTGGGTTCTTTTGATCAGTTGCGTCCTTAATTTAGTTTACGACACGGGACGCATGTATATATCTAGTCACATCGCATTGCAAAAAATAGCAAGCAATAATACTAAGGGCATATTTGGTTTTCACTAAAATTTAGCTACTAAAATCAATGATTAAACTTTAGTCACCCGTGTTTAGTTTAGTGACTAAAAATCATTAAAGCAGTTCAACAAAGACCAAACTTTACCTAATGAATACACAAATTAAGATGGGGGACCTACAATAATGAGGGATAGCCCCTGTCCACTGGGCACTTTAGCCCACTTTGGTCACTCCTCAGGTACTAATTGACTAAACTATTTTAATTTTTTTTTAGTCCGTTTGTTTGGCAATTTAGTAGTTAAAGTGGTATAAATGTAAGGTTTTTAATTCTAAGGCCCGTCTCCCCGACATGGTGGGCTCACATCTATATATATTCACATAAGTCTACAAAGTATAGGGCAATCATACTTACCCATCCTGAACAAATTTAATCGATTTCACAAAAAAAAAACTTATGGCATGAACATGAACTTTTAAATTTTGCACTCCCTCCGTCCTAAATAAATAGATTCTTAAGAAGTTTAGGATGGATTAGTATGATAGAAAAAAAAAGACCATACTACCCTTTATTAGGCCTTGTTTACTTTTCAAATATTTTGTCAATTTTTTCAAGATTTTCCGTCACATCGAATTTTGCAGCACATGTATGGAGTATTAAATATAGATAAAATTTCTCGTCACATAGAATCTAGCAGCACATGCATCGAACATTAAATATAGATAAAAAATAACTAAGAGCACAGTTTGTCTATAATTTACGAGACAAATATTTTGAGCCTAGTTAGTCTATGTTTGGGTAATATTTGTCAAATACAAACGAAAGTGCTACCGTGTCCATTTTACAAAATTTTTTTGCAACTAAACAAGGCCTTAATTGAAATAGTTTGCACACTTATTGGAGTTGCATAGTCAATGTAGCATTTACTATACCCATACAGTTGCAAAAACTCAAGCCGATTGGTGGAAGAGAGAGAAACTTTGAGAAAAATAAATGAGCCAAGGGACCATTGAGTTTTCTAGAGATTGATTCATTTATAGATAAAATTTGGTGCTAAGAATCTATTTATTTAGAGATATAGGAAGTAATCCACTTTAACATAGAATTAGCAGGTAGTTATAATACTTTTGTTACTATTATATCATATTATACAGATGTGGACTTAAAAGCAGTTGGACTGATTGGATTGGACATTACCCATTTTGAAAATGTTTGAACTTGGATTTATTCCAAGTTTTTAATTTGTTATCCATATTGATTTGGATGTTAATCCATTGCCACCTCTAGTGGTGATGGCTCTTGTAATACTCTCTCTGTCCCTAAAACCTTCAATTTCTAGAGTTGTATTAAGTCATTTTTTTAATTTTAACCAAATTTCTATAAAAATGCTAAGATTTATAGTATCAAATTAGTATCATTAGATTTATCTAGAATATATGTTCATAATATACTCATATTATGTCATAGATATCAATGCTATTTTCTATAAAGTTAGTCAAACTTAAAAAAATTTAACTGACACAGATTCTAAGAATTAAAACTTTCAGAAACAGACGAAGTAATTATAAGACGAGGTGAAGCCTACAAATGGACAAGGCCTTACTGAATGCTAATCATTTCTATCTTTTGCCATAATTATTTTTAGAACCCTAGTCTTTCTAGTTAAAGTAGTTGACTAGAGTTTGCCTTATAAGATTCTATCTGGATGCTAGCTATATGGCCCCGCCCAGGCGGCAACCAATCAGCCCCATCTAGTCAACACTAGTGTTCTTGTTTATATCTTGTTATATTCCTCTATGGCAGTATATTGATAATGGTTAAATCTAACCTTTCACACTATATTCATCCTACCTCGCATAGTCCCTCTATATTTATACGAATACAACACTAAAATACCAAAAATGCAAAATTTACCACCTATATATCAACATTAGACACTTGTTTAATTGATATATAAACACAAACCTCATATTTTGGCAATAAAATCTATATGCGGCAATTGCAAATAACCTGTCTTTTTCTAAATCTAGACTAGTGATAGCGACTCAGATATAAGCGTGAAGGAAATAATTCAATTAAAGCAATAATCTTTTTCTTTTTTTATCGTATATTTTGATATTTTATTTTCCCCCTATGACATAGTGGATGAATTAATGTTCTAAACGAATGTATGGTTGTGCTTAAAAGTGATTTGTCATTGTTGCTGTTGTTGTAGCCCCTCAACAATAGCTATAGTTGTATAGCAGTAACCAATGCAAGCAACAATAGTAATTGCGACTCACAATCGAGCATAGCCCATGGTTTCAGTTGATAGTGCATGCCACGTTAACAATTTCAATTATGCCTAATGGGGCAATCATCCATTAACTAGCACAAGTGACGTAGATGACAACTAGAATTGTTTGCTCCTCAAGCATGACCCTTGATACAAGCTCGTTACAATTTAAGATGGTCATGCTCGATTGGTTGTGACCATATTGAATTGATGAGATCCATGGTATTATGTTGCAAAGTATTAAGGTATACTCAATATTTATATAGTTTTAGTTATATTTGCATAGCTTTATCCGGTATGTAAAGAGGATACATAGGTCATCTATTTGTTTTCGAGAAATGAACTACTTGGTCATTATTAGCTTGTGCACTTACTAAATATCGAGAACTAGGGATACATGTATCCATCTTATAACCATATTGAATGGTCGGATGTAGCAGTATCGATCACAACCATTATGTCGCGACACAAACTAAACACATGTTATTACTTCTATGAGGCCACGTTGAATGCTACACCCTAGCATACAACCCTAGCTTCCACGTCAGCACAAATAGTCCATATCAACCAAAACATTAGCCCTACAGCATGACATAGACTCCTGCAGAAGAAACAACCGCTTTGCCTAACAAAATAACCAAGTCACATCTCAAACACACATTGTGGCAGAAAAGCAACAATATTCATGTGTTTTCTTCTGAGTAAAACTGACAAGGAGGTAGGCGTGTCAGTAGAGCAAAGCCATCACCTGGCAGTATTCGTGTTGTGACTTTAAATGCTCAAGTAATGCTTTATCTATGTGAAGATCATTATAAGCTCGCGTACTTACTAAACATCGAGAACTAGTGATGGAGGTAGCCATCTCATAACTGAAGTTGCTTCAATTTTAGACTTGGACGATTCGTAGGTAATGATCAGATGTAGCAGTATCGATCACAACCATTATGTCGCGACACAAACTAAACACATGTTATTACTTCTGCTCAGGCCACGTCAAACACTACACCCCTAACATACAGCCCCAACTTCCACGTCAGCACAAATAGTCCATATCAACCAAAACATTACCCCTGTAGCATGGTATAGACTCCTGCAGAAGAAACAACCGCTTCGCCTAACAAAACAACCAAGCCACAACTCAAACGCGCGCTGTGGCAGAAAAGCAACAGTACTTGTGTTTTTTATTCTAAGTAAAACTGATAAAGAGGTAGACGTGACAATAGAGCAAAGACATCAGCCATGGCAGTACTCGTATTGTGAGTTTAAGGCCTTGTTTAGTTCCCAAAGAAAAAAATTCGCGACTCTGTAGCACTTTCGTTTGTTTGTGGTAATTATTGTCTAATCATAGACTAACTAGGCTCAAAAGATTTGTCTCGTCAATTTCGACCAAACTGTGCAATTAGTTTTTATTTTCGTCTATATTTAATACTCCATGCATGCGTCTAAAGATTCGATGTGACGGAAAATTTTGAAAAATTTTGGAGTTTTAGGTGGAAGTAAAGGAGGCCTAAATGCTCGAGTAGTGCTTCGCCTACGTGTAAGTGCCTCTAAGATAAAGCCACAAGAAACTGGTAGACTGCATTATCCTTGCCCCTCAAGCAATATCACACTGTTAGCTTCGACTTAATTTTATGTATATTCCGTGCCTATTTTTAGTTGGTAAACATAGAAGACAAGACATGTCACATAATACTAAATGGGTAGTATAGCACAGATATAGACCAAGGCCTTGTTTAGTTCCGAAAAAAATCGGATTTTGCTACTGTAGCATTTTCGTTTTTATTTGACACATATTGTCTAATCATAAACTAACTAGGATCAAAAGATTCGTCTCACGATTTACAGATAAACTGTGTAATTAGTTTTTATTTTCGTATATATTTAATGCTTCATACATGTACCGCAAGATTCGATGTGACGGAAAATCTTAAAAACTTTTTGGATTTCTCTGAACTAGGCCCCAACCTGAGAATGGAGTACGGGGTACGGTTATCAATAGGCCCTCAATTAAAAAGAAAAATATCCATGGCTCCAAGCCCCACTTGTCAGGCGGGGCGGGCGCGTCGCGCCGTCGCCTATTGCTGGTCATCCACTGCTCCCCGTGCCCAGTGACGCGGGTGGCCGCTCCCCTCGCGCAGCCGCACACCGCCCGGAGAAAAGGCTCCACCGTCTACCTCGCTCCGACCGGAACCCCTAAATTCCCCCAACCCTCCCTTTCCCCTTCCTCCTTCCGTCCACCACACCACCACACCCCGGGCTCCACCCCGTGCAAATCCGCTGGCGGCAGCAAGAGAGGGCGAGGAGGGAAACAGATCGGGTGGCGGCAATCGGTAGCCGGTTGGTTCGGCTGGCACGATGGGCGGCGAGGCCGAGGGCGGGGAGCGGCGGCTGGGGCGGGTGCTGAGCTTTGGGATCCCGGACACGGCGCTGGGGCTAGTGATGGGGTACGTGGAGGACCCCTGGGACCGCGACGCCATCTCGCTGGTGTGCCGCCACTGGTGCCGCGTCGACGCGCTGAGCCGCAAGCACGTCACCGTGGCCATGGCCTACTCCACGACACCCGAGCGCCTGTTCCGCCGCTTCCCGTGCCTCGAGTCACTCAAGCTCAAAGCAAAGCCCCGCGCGGCCATGTTCAACCTCATCTCCGAGGACTGGGGCGGGTCTGCTTCGCCGTGGATCCAACAGCTCTCGGCCACCTTCCACTTCCTCAAGAAGCTCCACCTGCGCAGGATGATAGTATGCGACGACGATATCAACATCCTCGTCCGCGCCAAGGCGCACATGCTCGTCGCGCTGAAGCTCGACCGCTGCTCCGGCTTCTCCACGGCCTCCATCGCACTCATCGCCCGCTCCTGCAAGTAAAATCCCGTCTCTCCTTCTGTAATTAACTAATTACTAAGGCTCATCTAGGTTTCCTGTTATTCTCCCCAAAAGCACGGAAGTAATTTAAGGTTTAATTAGCTCATCTAGGTTTCCTGCTATTATTTCTCCCCAAAAGTTTGTAAGTAATTTAAGGTTTAATTAGGTCACGGATTTATGATGGGATGTTTCCTGAAGGGTGGGTGGATAATGTTCTTTCCCGTCCCAAGAAAAGGGAAACGGTTCGTTTAATGTGTGTCTTGTTTATGATTCTAAACATTGAAACATGCATGAATCACTGCTAGATGATTCTAGCTTTGCAGCAGGAATTAGGAAATGATGAGCTTTTAATTCCATCTGTCATGGCTTTCTATATTTCACATCTTTGCTAGGTGGAGCTTATAAGTGTGATAGAAATAGACAATGTCACAAGGACTGTAGATTTTATTAGGAGAACCTACATTCTAGATTTGGGCTCTGCATTTACCCTGCCATGTCTCTTGTCATGTGCAGGAAACTGGAAACACTTTTCCTGGAAGAAAGCACGATTGATGAGAGAGACAATGATGAATGGATCCGTGAGCTTGCTACGAGCAATTCTGTTCTTGAGACACTGAATTTCTTTCTGACAGATCTCAGGGCATCCCCAGAGTATCTTACCCTCCTTGTGCGCAACTGTCAAAGGCTGAAAACCCTGAAGATTAGTGAATGTTTCATGCCTGATCTGGTTAGTTTGTTCCGAACTGCACAAACACTACAAGAGTTTGCTGGTGGTTCCTTTGAAGAGCAGGGTCAACCTGTGGCAAGTAGAAATTATGAGAACTACTATTTTCCTCCTTCGCTGCACCGCTTGAGTTTGCTGTACATGGGAACAAATGAGATGCAGATACTGTTTCCATATGCTGCTGCACTTAAGAAGTTAGACCTTCAGTTTACATTCCTTTCCACAGAGGAGCACTGTCAGATAGTTCAGCGCTGCCCCAATCTGGAAACCTTAGAGGTATTGTGGAACATTCTTGCAGATGCCTTTATCTTCCCTGTTATATAATAAGTTGCAAACTGCATTGACGTTCTTTTTTTCTGTTGGGAAAAGCAGGTGAGGGATGTCATAGGGGATCGTGGACTACAAGTTGTTGCGCAGACCTGCAAGAAACTGCAGAGGCTCAGAGTAGAGAGAGGAGATGATGATCAAGGAGGTCTTGAGGATGAACAAGGTAGGATTTCACAGGTTGGGTTGATGGCTATAGCCCAAGGCTGCCCTGAGTTGACATACTGGGCAATACATGTATCGGACATTACAAATGCAGCTCTAGAGGCGGTTGGTACATGCAGCAAAAATCTTAATGATTTCCGCCTTGTCCTTCTTGATAGAGAAGCACATATAACTGAATTGCCACTGGACAATGGGGTTCGTGCTTTGCTTAGAGGTTGCACCAAACTCCGGAGGTTTGCATTTTATGTGAGACCTGGGGCCCTATCTGATGTTGGTCTTGGCTATGTTGGAGAATTTAGCAAGAGCATTCGTTATATGTTGCTTGGTAATGTTGGTGAATCTGATAATGGAATTATACAATTATCAAAAGGCTGCCCAAGCTTGCAAAAACTGGAGCTGAGGGGTTGTTTCTTTAGTGAGCATGCTTTAGCTATGGCTGCACTAGAGCTCAAGTCACTGAGGTATCTGTGGGTGCAAGGATTCAGGACATCTCCAACTGGAACTGATCTTATGGCAATGGTACGCCCCTTCTGGAACATTGAGTATATTGTTCCCGACCAAGATGAACCTTGCCCAGAGCATCAGAAACAGATTCTGGCATACTACTCCCTTGCTGGAAGGAGGACAGATTGTCCTCCATCGGTAACTCTGCTTTACCCGGCATTTTGAGTGTAGATACTTGCTTTTTGCCAGACTTGAATCTCATGGTACCAAGTTCCATTGCTCCCATTATCCGTGAAGTCAATGGTTCCTGTTCTACCAATTGATGAAGACATGCAGACGTTCCATTGCAAAGAACCCCAAAGCTAAGCTTTAAGCAGGACGGCCAGCTCTGAACTGAGGCTAGCTGAGAACAATCATGAATACCTGAAGGCAGCACTTATGGATCAGCTTGCCCTAGCTGTCCAGTATGGACATGTAAACTTTACCATTTTGAATAGTTTTGGAGAAACAATTTTGTAAGAACCTGTTTAGTGTATATTATCGATTTTCATTTTCTTAAGCTATATGCTGTTGTATTGCTTTATTGAACAATTATGTCAATTAGTTAATCTAGTCTGACTTGCTGTGGTACGATTAATAACGTTTATGTCACCCACAATATGGATTTTCCTTGCTGCTCGAGAGTCTGGCATACAGTTTTGGATCCCCAGGACTAAACTTTAGTCCCGGTCAGATTGGATGTTTAGATGTCAATTAGGAGGACTAAACATAAGATAATTATAAAACTAATTACATAAGTTGTGGTTAATTTGCAAGACAAATTTATTAAGTCTAATTAATGCATGATTAGCTCATGTGATGCTACAGTAAACTTGTACTTGTCCATAAATACTGCTATTTCTACTAGCATATTCAGTCCACCAGCCCATTTAATTCTTCTCGGAACTTCCGTGGTCCACCAGCCCATTTAATTTTTTCTAGAGAGTAGTACTTTGGCGCATGTTAATTGTTTGAGTCGGTTTAGTTGGCATTAAATGCAGCTCGTTGGAACCAGAGAACCATGGCTTAACGTGCATGATTAAATGGTGAAACCCAAATTAATTGAGGGTAGAATAGTCTTTTGTTTGCCACACTAATTTGTCTGAAATCTGCTAGAAATAGCAGTATTTGGGAACGGAGGGAGTACTAATTATGAATTAATTAGCCTTAATAGATTGTCGCTGTTCCGGACCATGTTGCTCCACGTCTGATGTGGAAATCTTGAATTATGCATCTATCAGTATAAAATGAAAATGTTGTAGGGGACTAAGGGGAGAGATGCCATCATGCTTATTTCGGAACTGCATGTCCTCAGGGGTGTGTCGCTATTCGCTAAGGCCTTGATTTAATCATGAACTAAATAGATTTAAAAAAAAACATCTCGTAAATTACCGTCAAACTGTGCAATTAATTATTTTTATCTATATTTAACGTTTCATACACATGCCATAAGATTCGATCCCACAAGGAATCTTAAAATTTTTTAGAAACTAAACAAGGCTTAACCGTGCCTAACCGTCAGGCGTCACATCAACTACGATCATCTCCTATTTCTTCTTTCCTGTAATCAATTACGGGAGATTCCTAAAAAATAATTCTAGAATATAAGACCTTTGCTCTAGCAGATTATCAACCTCATCCTCTTTTTTTCGAGTAACCTCATCCTCGGTTAGGGCCTTGTTTAGTTCCGAAAAGTGAAAAGTTTTCGGTACTGTAGCACTTTCGTTTGTTTGTGACAAATATTATCCAATTATGGACTAACTAGGATCAAAAAATTCGTCTCGTGATTTACAGCTAAACTGTGTAATTAGTTTTTGTTTTTATTTATATTTAATGTTTCATGCATATGCCACAAGATTCGATGTGACGGAGAATCTTAAAATTTTTTTACTTTTTAGTGTGAACTAAACAAGGCCTA
>Ga0182004_10000779_pt1 | contig 21119 bp, 13 predicted proteins | sample Sormic07211540_1_FD_120479 | JGI IMG/M metagenome (GOLD analysis project Ga0182004, IMG submission 120479) | Endophyte microbial communities from Sorghum bicolor roots, Mead, Nebraska, USA - 072115-40_1 MetaG | ecosystem: Host-associated > Plants > Roots > Unclassified | place: USA: Nebraska...
AAGGTAATTGAGGGAGTATGTTGTAATTTTGTAAAAGATGTTATTTAAACATTTATATAATAATATAGGAAATAAATTCCTCAAACAGGCCCTAGCGCAACGTGTGCCCAATTTTTTTTTTTTTTGAAAAAAAATTCACGTTTAGCCCCTCTGGAACTTAAACTCATATTTGGATCCAGTGGTTCGGCGCCAGGACTCGTGGCTCCGAGGTTACACATCTCGACGCCATAGATTTTGGATTCACGAGCGCTGACGTCTAATTGTGCGAGCTCGGCGCCTAGATCTGTGGCGCCGAGCTGCCAGCCACGTCAACGCCACATAGGCTGCCAGGTTGTACGCGAGTAACCACCTCGGAGCCAAGATCTGTGGCGCCGAGATGTGTAACCTCGGAGCCACGAGTCCTGGCGCCGAACCACTGGGTCCAAATAGGAATTTAAGTCTCAGAGGAGGCTAAACTTGATTTTTTTTTAAAAAAGGCCAAAAAATAAAAAAATAGGCAACGTGTGCATGTGGTTAGATAGGCGTGCGCACATCAGGGCCGTGCCTAAACTGAAAAACGGACACTGTAACACTTTCGTTTGTTTATGGTAATTATTATCTAACCATAGATTAAATAGGTTCAAAAGATTCGTCTCGTAAATTTTGACCAAACTGTGTAATTAATTTTTATTTAATATTTTATGTATATGTCTAAAGATTTGATGTAACGAAAAATTTTGAAAAAATTCTAGGTTTTCGAGTGAAAGTAAACAAGACCTGCTTTGCCTGCCAAGGCTGGCAAGCTGCATGCAACGCGAACGTCGCCCACAGACCGCGGTGCACGAGTCGGTGAGTGCAGGCGCGTCCAACCTCCTCTCGTCTCCGGGCCAAGTCGGCAAGTCCGCGACGGCGAGCCGTATATTACCCACCCAAGCCCAACCAGGACCAAACGAAACCACACACCACCTGCTCGTCGGCTCGTCATCCCCATCATTTCATCTCGAGTCTCCATTCCATCCTCCCCAAATTCCCCCAAATTGATCTCCCCCGGACCCTCGAATCCCCGCGCCCCCCCGTCTGAATCCGGCGCGCCCCGCCCCGATCCGTCCGATCCGCGCCGAATCGCCGCCGCTCGGGGCGGAACCCTAGCCCGATCTCGACCCGTTTCCCCGCGATGGGCGCCGGCCGTGTCTGCCGCGGCGGCCCCTCCTCCGCCCACCCCGCCGCCGGCGCAGGCGCGGGGCGGCCGTTCCCGCCGCTCGCCGCGTCCTCCTCCGCCTTCCCTTCCTCGGCCCCCTCCGAGACGGCGTCCACGTCGGTCACCAAGACGGTGAACGGCTCCCACCACTTCAAGATCGCGGGTTACTCCCTCTCCAAGGGGATCGGGGTGGGGAAGTTCATCGCCTCCGAGTCCTTCAACGTGGGGGGATTCGACTGGGCGATCTACTTCTACCCCGACGGGAAGAGCGGCGAGGATGGCGCTGCCTACGTCTCGCTCTTCATAGCCCTCGCCAGCGAGGGCACCGATGTGCGCGCGCTGTTCGAGCTCACGCTCGTCGACCAGAGCGGCAAGGGCCAGGACAAGGTGCATACCCACTTTGGGAGGTCCCTCGAGAGCGGCCCATACACCCTCAAGTACCGCGGCAGCATGTGGTGAGTCTCCCTCAGCCTGCGCATGTGTTAGATAGGCGTGCATGTCGCATAGCTTTGTGGTGCTTGCCAAATTGAACTGATCTGTCCAATTGGAATTTGCTAATTGATCATTATCTTGAGTAGGAAGTGATGTATGCCCTTGCCCTCTAAGATACATGGCTATGCTGGTGAAACTTAGTTTTGTATGATGTAAAATTCAGAAGTTGGTGTTCATGCTAGGCTGGTTGCTCCTTCAGGTTTCCCATTTTGTATTCACAAGTACTGCTGTTTTGAGGTGAAGTACATTCACTTTTTGATATTCTTAGGGCCTGTTTGGATACAACTGATCTGCCCAATTGGAATTTGCTAATTGATCATTATCTTGAGTAGGAAGTGATGTATGCCCTTGTCCTCTAAGATAACATGGCTATGCTGGTGAACCTTAGTTTTGTATGATGTAAAATTGAGAAGTTGGTGTTCATGCTAGGCTGGTTGCCCCTTCAGGTTTCCCATTTTGTATTCACAAGTACTACTGTTTTGAGGTGAAGTACGTTCAGTTTTTTATATTCTTAGGGCCTGTTTGGATACAAGGGCTAATTGCTAGTTGGTTAAAAGATAGCTCAAATGCATCCAAACAGGAGGGCTAATAGATGGGTTATTTTTTGTTGCCAAGTCTTCGACTAGTTGTTAGCCAACTAGCTAGCCAACCGCAGTTAATTTGGGATAATATTTAGCCCCCACTAGTAACTAGCCATGTGTATCCAAATAGGCCCTTAGTTGCATTTCTCATATCGTTAATGTCACAAAGTTCAAAACTGAGTTGGTTCCTGCTATTGCCATTAGATAGTGCTGAATGTTTGTTGTATGTTTCAGTTACTCCTGTGGATTAATATAAATGGTTTGGTAACTTTTAAAACATTGGTGGGCCTATGACTAATTAGATGCAATGACACTCCTCTCAAATCAAAACTGCTAACATGGAAAGTTAACTTGTTCCAGAATTAAGGAGTTCTGTGTCAACTTTATGCATAATGTTTCCATCCGAGGTGTGCTTTATTAGCATAGTCTGATGGATTTGTTTCTCTCATAAAACCATCATTTTCTTATTGTTAACCAGCATATTTGATGTTTCTGGTGCTAATGTACACCCATTGTAATGTCTTTATATGAGGGCTATGGTGTGAACAGTCTGTTGGATGATATTGCTTTGCCTTTCTGGTTATGTATTTGTGTATATTGCTTGCATCTTCTGTATAAGAGTTGTGATCCTAATTTTTTAGGAAGCGCAAGCTAGTGCTACATATATCAGGCAATGATCAGTTAACACAATACATACTTATATTTGATGTATGTGTGGAGTCATCTTTGTTCTCACTGTGCTTCCTTTATTACACATTATTTCATCTACTATCCAGTATCCAGTTTGACTGGCTGTGTAGCTGCTTCTTGGATATAGCTGCATGCTTTGATCCTTGGCTATTCTTTCTGTTCACTAGTTATGGGGAGTAACTTATCTTTCTGTGCATGCAGGGGCTACAAGCGTTTCTTCAAACGAACTGCCCTGGAAACATCAGACTATCTTAAAGATGATTGCCTTTTAGTGAACTGCACTGTTGGCGTTGTTCAGTCACATACCGAAGGACCAAAGATATACACGATTCCAGTACCGCGGTCGAACATGGCTCTACATATTGGTCAGCTATTGACAAGTGGCAAGAGGACAGATATTGCTTTCGAAGTTGATGGAGAGATGTTTCCTGCCCACAAAGTGATTCTTTCAGCCCGGTCTCCTGTTTTTAGGGCCCAACTTTTTGGTCCAATGAAGGATAAAAACATGAAGTGTATAAAGATTGAAGACATGGAGGCTCCAGTATTCAAGGTGACCCTGGCTCCTGGTTTCTGGCTCTTTGGTTTTGTTACTGTCATGTCTTGGGGCAATCTCTCCTGTGGTACTATCTTTGTTATATTTTATTAGAAACTTAAAATACAGTTCATGCATATTGACATCAACACCATATACTACTACCTCCCATCATTTAAATGTGGCGTTTCAGACATAATAGATGGGTAGAAGACATGTCATTTATAGTCGGAAACGTCATACCAAATTGACAGTAGTATCAACATCCAGAACATAGACGGTAGTATCAACTATGCCCCAAGCCCCCAACTTGCAAAAATTGGAAAAATATGTACTCAAGCAATTTAAATCTTTCCTTTTATTGTGTTTATACTATCTGAGGACGCAAATAAAGCAGAACTCTGCTGATTTTCTGTTTCATAACTAATATTGCATGGTGTGCACCATTTCTAGGATATTTTAGCGATTCTGTGAGTTTCACTTAGAGCATCTCCACCAGATGCCCTATCCAATCCCCTATACCTATAAATTAGCATTTTAGGAGATCTACTATAACTGTAAACTCCTAAAAGAAGCATCCTTTTTCTCCTAAATAAAGAAGACACCCCCTCTCCCCTATCCCTAAGAAATGTAGGAGACAGGTTTTAGGTAATCTGCCTCAACAGTGCTCTCTTATATCCTAAATTGATTTTGAGTCACTCTCCTGAAACAACTTGTAGGAGATGCATTATACTCCCTCTGTTCCAAATTATAAGATGTTTTGACTTTTTTAGATTTATAGCTTTTGCTACGCATCTAGATGTATATTATGTCTAGATACATAGCAAAAGTTATGAATCAAAAATGCTAAAACGTCTTATAATTTGGGGTGGGGGAAGTAAGAGATTTGGTGGAGATGCTCTTTGTATCTAGTTAAGTGGTCAAATTCATCTAGTGTTACTTGCTCCATTTTATGGCACAACCTCCATTTCTCTTTATATAAGGCATGCACATATTTTAAGATTCAAACCTTCAAACGTTATAAATTTTCAATCAATAATTAACATAACATGATGTAGATTTATTATTCAAAAGTGATGCCATTAGATCCATAATTTCATATTTAGAAGTACCATATTATATGGTTATGATTTTGTTGCTAGTTTGCTACAAACATCATATCATAAATTATAGGGTTCAAGGTTAAATTTTCAGTACATTATTAATTGGTGAGATGTATGTTCGATTCAGTTTTCTTGATTGTCAATGTCTAGCATTTATTTATTCATTCTGAATTTATTATACACATTAAATTTTGCAGGCCTTGCTCCATTTCATGTACTGGGATGAGTTGCCGGATATTGAAGAACTTACTGGTGTAAATACAACTTGGGTATCCACCTTGATGGCTCAACATTTACTTGCTGCTGCTGACCGTTATGCATTGGAGAGATTAAAGTTGCTCTGTGAACTTAAGCTGTGTGAAGATGTTGCAATAAACACAGTAGCAAATACTTTGGCACTGGCTGAACAGCACCACTGTTATCAGCTAAAAACTGTTTGCTTGAAATTTGTGGCTCTGCCTGAGAATTTGAAAGGTAAGTGCAACATTTCTCTATGTTATATTGATTTTATACTGATTGCTCATGGAAGCTGTTAGCTCTAGGAGGTCAAATTGAGTACGTACCTGCTCTAGTTGCTATTTAGTTTTATGATCATATGAATAGCCAGACATTCTAGGATCACATTTTGCTGAAAAATTGTAACTGTAGCATTACTTGTCTGCCCTGGTCTTTGAACACTATTGTAAGGCTTAAAACTTGGAGAGTTGAGAGGCCTATGGTACATAATTGCCTGGTTTGATTCTGCACACTGTAGCTTGAGTTATATTGGGACACTTCCAATTTCTTAATTTGATGCTGATAGTGTTTCTCTTCTGAATTTCATGGTGTTTTTTTTAATACGAAACATGTGGGTTATTTTGAAAATTATGCGAACATTTTGTCTTAAGACAATTTGAGGAATGAGTAAAGAGCTTGTCAGAAAGCATATCAATAGTCATAACTGTTTATTGATTATTTTAGCTGGGTAGCTTATGTGGAATGCTAGCTGCAAAATATGGTACTTAGAACCGTTCATCCTGTATCATGTGTTTCAATATTATTATGCCATGTACTGTTTACTGGCTATGGTGGAACGAAGATAGATGCAGCACATGCTTTCATATATCAACATCTGCTTAACCATGTTTTTTTTCCTTTGCAGCTGTCATGCAGACCGATGGGTTTGATTATTTGCAGCAAAGCTGCCCATCCCTCCTGACTGAGCTTCTCGAGTATGTGGCCAAGGTAGGAGATCACTCCGTGAGCCCCTGCTTGTATTCAACTGAAGTTCTTGATGGTGGCGATGCCAATGGACGACGTGTGAAACCGAGGATCTAACGGCTGCCCAGATGAGCCTAGAAGAGGAGTTCCTTGTGTCCTTTTTCGTTGTAAAGTGATTCCAATGACGGGTGCTTCTGTGGCGCCATAATCATGCATGTTGTAGCGTGGGTTTGTGTGTGTGTGTGTGGTGACTTCCATCCCTCTCCCCAGCCATATTGCTGCTACTGTGGAGGGAGCTGTGGCTAATATATATCCTACTGACTAGTGTATTGCATTGCTGCTGCAAAGCAGCTTGTCATCATAAGTGCACACAGGTGGCATATGGCAAGGATGGTCTGGTACAAAGGTTTGATCAAGGAGAAATAATGGCGCAGAATTTGTTTTTGCAGAAGTTTTACCTTTTGCTAGGCCAGATTTGTCGATTCATGGTCGTCTGTATTTGACTGTATTCAATTGAAATGGTGAAATGCAATGAAATGTATCCTGGACATTCACTTCCATACTGATCCGTTCATCTTTCCTACACTGAAATTCTGAAGTACCTTTTACCTTTGGGAAATACCCGTTTGATTATCTTCTACCTTTGCGAAATACCCGTTTGATTCGTGACAGGAAATTATTATATGATGAAACGGCAGGTGTCTGAAGGATTTGCACCTTTCGTGGTTTCCTCACTTTGGACTAGTCATTCTAGAAGAGATTAGCCACTGGATACTTGATTTGTACCCCTCCTTATCTTAACGATGCAATAAAAAAACTGCAGTTAAGGTTAGCTGTATACTTTATTTGTTTTGTACCCCTCCATATCTTAACGATGCAATAAAAAAAACAAAATTCAGTTAAGCTAGCAGAGGAGAGAGGATTCAGCAATATGCAGTTAAGCTAGCTTAGCAGAGACAGGACTCAGGAGTGGAAACCTGCTCAGCTGCTCTCTCCAAACCCTGACTCCCCGACCCCCCACAACCTGCTTTGCTTGCTCTGCACTCCGCTAATTCCTTCGGCGGCGATCCCGACCAAGAAATCCAAGTGCAAGCGGCGGCCGCGGATCTCGTCGGGCGGCGGCCGCCACTATGATGAGCGGCAGCTCGCCTCCGGCGCCATCGCTTCCCGCCGGGGTACACCTCTCTCCATCTCTCTCTTCCCGCGGGGGTACACCTCTCCCGTCTCTCTCTAGATCTGGGAGTAGTCTGTTTGTTTAGGGCGGGCGCAATGAATTAGGCGACCTTGTGATCTGATACTATCTGCCGTATTTAAGATTGATTCGGCCCCAATGTGTTCCGCGCGTGCTGCTCTCCACAGGCTAACCAATTTGTTGTTTGCTATTGTCTGGCGACTGAATTATGCTTGAAATTATTGTATGTCTCATCCCGACCTTTGCCACCGATCAGTTAGATGCCGTGTGTTCGAATGGAAAATAGTTCTCTCTCATGATATCTGGTCTCGCCAACGAATGCAGAGTGGAGGCTTCTTCAGGGGGTACACGAAGCTGTGCAAGGGCCTCGCCGTCATATTGCTCCTTGTGCACCTTGTAGTCCAGCTGTTCCCGTCCGCCGTCACCTATCTCGCACTTATCCCTGGAAGGTAGAAGCTCAGATCTCCACTGTGTTGGAATTCTGTATCCAGAACAACATCTTTTACTAGTTGCCTGCTTGACTCCTAGTTTGCCCTATGTTTCCTAGTTACCACCGTTTTGAGTTTCTACTGAATGGCTAAGTTGTTTCTTAGTCACCCTCTGAGGTGAAATACTTGTTCTTCTGGTAGTATTTGACTGTTATATGGAGCTACTGATATTGGCAACCAGAACATCCATTTGAAATGCAGGTTTAAGCTGCTGAGTTATTGTAATTGCAATAATTAGTCAGTGTGTTAAATTAATGACATGTTGGTCAGTTGGTTTCATGGTTTCACCACTAGATTTCTAGGATGTATTCAGCATTGCATCTGGTTTGTTTTGGCCTACGAAATTAATTTAGCAAATATTCTCTAAAGAAAAAACCACCGAACCAAATGTGTGTCTTGAATACTCAGCTATTTGATTTTTATTTGCAGGACGATCCCTTTTGCTTGGAACCTGATAACTGCTGGCTATGTCGAGCAAACAATTCCAGGGGTAAATTTTTCCATCCAATCATTTAATTTAATAATTTATTCAGAGCACCTTCCTCATATATGCATGTTTATTGTCCTTTCACCTTTCACGTGAAAGAAAAAGTACTTCCAAATAAAGACAAAAAAGTACTTATATGTAGTTAGCTATTGAAGGAAGCAGCTAACTCAAAACAGGTAATGAACTGGTTGAAATCAGGTATGCGGTAGAGTATAGTACAGTGTGTTGGTGTCTGCTTGTTTGGATGTAACTTATGTCATGGAATCAATTGCATTCAAATAAATACTAACTTAATTTAGCTTCTAGCTTTCTCTTATTACAGTGGTGGTATAGCATGGTTCTTGCTAATTATTACTTAGAGTTCTTCTAGATGTTTGTACACTTGAATGTCACCTTAGGCAATGAAAAATACTAGCGTTCTGTTTTATAGATGTTTTTCCCTGGAGTGTTCGATCTGCTGTTTGCTGTTTTTGTGCTAAATAAATATTGCATCACATTTTAAATACATCTGCTTGCTGGTCCTTTCGAGTATTAGAAACAGTTTGGCAAATATGTCATGTTTACTGGTCCTTTCAAGTATTACAAACAGTTTGGCAACACATACCAGAGCTCCTTCAACTCACATGACCAATATTTGTGCAGGTGGTTGTCAGCATCATTGGTCTTCTTTTATTTGGGAAGTTGTTAGAACCTCTATGGGGTTCAAAAGAGTTATCAAAATTCATCTTTATTGTCAACTTTTCAACTTCTGCTTGTGTCTTCATGACTGCCATTGTGCTGTACTATATAACTCAGCAAGAGATCTACCTGTAAGTACTGTATTTCTCTTATCTCTACAAAATAAGTAGTTTAACATATCATATTAGGTCCAGCCTTGGTGTTCTTACAATCTGCCTTTTTCCAGCTATACTCCTCTTTCTGGATTTTATGGGGTTCTATCAGGATTGTTGGTGGGCATTAAACAGCTTTTACCTGATCAAGAACTTAATCTTTTTCTGCTAAAGATCAAGGCAAAGGTTGTTCTCTTCGAATATCAATAAAAGTAACCTGAATTTTCATGCTACCATTAATGTTTGCTAACGATCTTATTTTTTCTGGCTATACAGTGGATTCCATCTCTTGTTGCATTGATCTCCATTGTTGTAAGCTTCTTCGTAAATGACTTGATGTCTTACCTCCCAGTTCTGTTGTTTGGCATTTATATGAGTTGGATCTACCTCCGTTACTTTCAAAAGAGAGTTGAGACTGGACTGAAAGGAGATCCAAGTGAGGAGTTCTCTTTCTCAAGCTTCTTCCCTGAATTTGTAAGGTAGTTCATTTTCCCTCTATAGAAACTCTAGACTATTCTGCAGTTCGCTGAAGTATATTCTGACAAATTTGTCAAAACATGCAGACCAATTCTCGACCCAGTAGCATCTGTATTCCATAGGCTACTTTGTGGAAGATCCGAAAGATCTGATGCCAGGGGACAAACATTAGATACCTCACCACTGCCTGGTTCAGATTCGATTGAGGCAAACAGGAGGAGGTTAGCATTTCGTAGCTTTGTCTTCAGTTTTATCAGTGCATAACCTTTTCCTGCTTGTAGCATTTTGTTCCTAATAAGCAATCCTTCGGTCCAAACAATATTACTTCTATTGCCCTGCTTTTTCACAACTAATGATCAGTGCATAACTTTTTCCTGCTTGTAGCATTTTGTTCCTAATAAGCAATCCTTCGGTCCAAGCAATATTACTTCTATTGCCCTGCTTTTTCACAAACTAATGATACTGTATTCTACCTCATGGGTTCTAGACCGTCATGTTTTCTGTTGTCAAGTCCGTGAGGTAGTGGAGTCACACATTGTTCATGTGCCTATCATGTTTTCTGTCTTTGTTCTACTGTGCCGTAGCTTGTAGCTCCATTTGGTGGTTTCATATCACACGACTCTGTTGGCACTTGCCAGTTGCTAGTTGCATGCAACCGTGATTCTATTCTGTCAGGCATAATGTTTGTTTGCCTCATTGTAGAGAGAGGGGTCAACGGGCACTGGAGCAAAGATTAGCCGAGAAGCTGGCTGCAGTCAGAAGTTCAGAGGGCACATCACTGGATGCTGCTGACAAAGTTTGAGTCTTCTATGCAATGAACAACGAGCTGTGCAGTTTGTGAATTCCTGGCGATTCGTTTCTATGTGATTTCCTGAAGGATTGATCGAATGCGAATGTGTCATGTATGTTCAGCAGCCCCAGCCCCACTGCCGAGTGCTTCATTTTTTGATGGTTTTTTGTAGTTATATCATCAGGAACCAACAAATGAAGCGTTGCACTCCATTTTTCCCATGGTTTCTCTGTAATCAACTAGTGAAGTTATCAAGTACTAAGTAGTGTACAACGCGATGCTCCATAGACAAGAACTCATCTATGTTTAGTTTTCTGTTTGTTTCATTCAAATGGTGAGGTTGATCCTTGATAGTAGTTGACAGCAACAAGATTATTTTTTGTAATCTTTAGAGCTTTGTATCCACTTCTAAGTTCAAGGTAACTCTAATATTTACCTGTCGTCATTTCCACTTCGGTAGCCAAGGACGATGAACCCAGTACACTTGGCCCATTGACATTGCCAACTTTTGCCGAGTACTGGCTTTATCTCTTTCTGTTTCATTCTCACAATTTTATTTTTTGGTGTTCCTTTGGTCTAAATTCGTAAATCATGGTTTTCTCAATAAGTTTTTTAGTTAGTAATTTTGATCCATTATCACAATCATACATCGCATCGATCTACAGAAATGCCTAACCTACGATTTACACTAGTACTCCGTCCTTAAAAAAACATCGTTTTAGAATTTCAGACATTTTGTTTGATCATCCGTTTTATTCTAAATTTTTACATAAATATTATATATCTTTTAAGACCTATTTTATCATTAAAAATACTTTATTAATGATTTATTTATTTTATAATTTATATAAAATTTTGAATAAAACAAACGGTCAAACACAATTTTTAAAAGTAAAAAACGTCACTCTTTTTTATGGAGGCTATAAGCACGTATGCTTCACGATACCTCAAGTGGGCGTGAAAGGCCTTTTAGGATTCTTGCTAGCCAGCAGCAAAAAAATAAATAAAATAAAATTAAAAAAATCTTCTTGCCAAAAGATGCTCCTAAAAATACATGACAAAACTCAAAAAGCAACAGAAAAAACAACTATAGAAATAAAAAAAAGTTGGAAAAGAGCGCCAGTAAAATCAAATCGGAAAGGGAGAATTCTCGAAGCCGAACCGGGACTCTGGCATCCCACTCCGGCGCCACATGCCTCCTGTTCCTGTCTCCCTCGCCGCCGCCGCCGCCACCACCACGAAGTCTGGACCCGCTTCCACCCCTCCAGCATCCGGCGGCGCTGCCGCTTCTGGTGCTAGACGCAACGGAGCTTCCTTCTAAGCGCCGGTGGCGGGTGGGCGGGAGGGTCAGCGATGCCGCCGGCCCGTAAGAAGCGCGGGGCGGCGGCCGCCGCCGCCGCAGCTGCTGCGGCGGCGCAGTGGAAGGTGGGCGACCTCGTGCTCGCTAAGATGAAAGGCTTCCCGGCGTGGCCGGCCATGGTGAGTAGTACTGGCCACTTGTTCTCTCTGATCCGGCTCCCCCGGCACTAGTTTAGGCATCACGCAGTTTGGGGATTCTAGCTATAGTTGGAGAGCTTGCCTAGGGTTCGTCGTTTGACGAGAGCAGTCTTTTTTTTACGGTGTCACCACGGTAATCCCTACTAAAAGTTGAGGTTTCTATGGCTGCTCATTTGATTTGGCAGACCTTTACTATTATGCTCTAGTTTTTGTGCTGCCTTTCGTGAGGCTTGGCATGTTCAAGGGTTTCTCGTTATATGAGATCAGTGGTGACCAACTTGCCATGAATCTGTTCTGACCAGTTTGCAAGTTCCCACTAGTTCCATCCATGCCCTAAATATGATTTCTCACTGCAATGTCATATTGTTTCTCAAATATTGATTGCCTTGATAAGTGAGTGATAACTGTAATTGAGATCTCTTCCTTCTGCTAATCGGGGTTGTAGAGTTTAATCGGCTGGTATATGGGAGCTTGTTTACCTTTGATATTGATGAAGATGTGCTAGATAAAAATACGTTTGTTGGAGCAAATGTTGGTTCCCCATGCCATAAGTTTGTGACCAAGGGTTATATTCTATGTTTCAACTAAATCCTGATCCTTTAGGCCAATCAGAGGTGCTAAATGTTTGCTTGTTAGTTGTTAGTGCCAACGTGTTGGTTTCAGTGGTTTCTGGACTGTTTAGGTCGGGTACTTGGATGCAACATGGTGATTTTCTGGTTGTGGAAGAACTGTGCCAGCTTTTGGGGAACCAACTGTTGTCTCTCAGGCTATTGATTGGTTCCATTCACTATGATTCTCTTTAGAATCCCTGTCCCATTGTTGTCTTTCCTCACCTATTAATCTCTATGGAAGATGGCATATGTGCAATTAGCTTGGGCATATGGAACTGTGAAGTTTCAAATGGTTGTTTGATACTTGGCTACTTAGGTTCGTTATTTCTGATGCTTGCATACTGTTTTATATTCCTCGGCAGTTCGGTCCTCTAAGGATTATATATTGTACTTGAACTGGTGAAGGTTTAGAAGCAGCCATTGATCTTTTCATTAATGGAAATACAATATCCTTTAAAGAGGATCTGTCAATCCTTATACTCTCTCCGCGTTTGAAGGTGGGCCAACCTTGCACCACTCTCACTTGGTTTATGCTGAAGTTTTTCAGAGCATGATTTAACGCCCTGGTGATTTTGGCTCTTAAGGTTGGTGGGCACCATGAATTTGGTTGATATAATTCTTGTTTGCTTTCTCATGAGTCGTGAGTGTGGGATTTGGAAATTTTATGATAACTACCAATTGAAGTACTTTCTTGTTTGTTTGTTTTTTTCATTTTCTATAGCAGTTCATCAAATACTCAGTCCACATCAACATTTATAGATCTCAAGACATAGTTGAGGTATAGGTGATAAGGGTAAGTTCCTTTCGGATGAGTTTTAACCTGTGGTATTTAAGGGCAGCATAAGTAGGTTCAGTTACTAACCGATTAATATTCTGAGCATTGAGGGGCAGGGATCTTAATGCTGCTGCTTCGTTTATTTTTGTTTCGGAAATTTTGTAAACGATGAGGAAATGAGCTCTATCAATAGTGAAATGATACATATAGATCTCTAAGTTCAGCACATGTCTCTAGAATTTATGCAGTTTGTTCCACACTTAAATTGTGGTGTCTGCTGTGAACACGGATTTCTCTAGATATTTTCTTCTCTGTCATATACTCGTTTCTCAGTTTCTTGCAGTTATATTTTTATGGCTTTATTACTTCTATGTGTTATGTAGCATTACGTTAGTGTTAATACGCACAGTTCTAAAAAAAGGTGTTAATATGCATAGGATAACATTCTCGATCATCGTGAACTTTGATACTAACCTAGTCTTAGATTTGCTAATGAGATTTTCATGGTCATAAGTGACTGACAATTACTTTCTTTTCTCACGCTCTTCATATACGGTGTTCTCCAGCCATCCAAATTCGCGACCACATTTGGTTTTGCGTTGCGACCGTGACCAACCATGGAATACCCCCCTCCTCGTCCACACACACACACGCAAGTACCTAGTCAATTAACTCCACGTTGTAGGAGGCACGATGTTGTTGGTGGAATGGGATTCATTAAAACTGCACTGCCCACGAGCACTAGCATGCAGGAGAACTAGGAGTGGCACAGTGAAGATAGAAATTCACTAGCGACCCACCCGAAGAGCCAAGCATGTCCACCCGAGACAAACACAGTTAGGCGCTGATCAAGGATGGACAGAGAGAGTATTTGTTTGCCTCTGCCGGCAAAGGTTTCTTTTAATAATGTCTCTATTCTCTCAGAAGTTCTTTGGTGCTATTTCAGGAAACCATTTTGTTTTTCATCTGTATGCCATGTTTATAAGTCTTACCTCACATAACCATGCCTTTAAGCTGAGATTTCCAGGGCAAAGCTGCCTCGAATAATCTACTCTATTCATGCACTCGTAGCTTTTTTTTTCTACTCTTGGAGATGCGTGTGGTTGTAGAGTTGAAACTGAAAATATCCATGTCGAGGATCTCAGTCCCTGAATTCCCATACTGTTACAGATAACTGAACCAGAGCAATGGGACCTTCCTGCAGCTAAAAAGAAGTCTATTGTAGCTAAAAAGAAGTTGCTGGTCTACTTTTATGGAACTAAAGAGATGTGAGTATCACTTTGAATTTAAGATCTTCCTTTTCGATTGATACTCTCTATATGTTCCTTTTCATCCCATGTACATTGTTTTCTTGGACCAGATAGCTCTTTTCTTAAGATGTATATTATTCAGAAGTAATTTGATTGTTGGCGCTGTCGTCACATGAAATTGGTAGGATCCTAGTAAACTACAAACTTTTAGGATTTATTTATTTATAGCTTTACATGATGGTAGGATCCTAGTAAATTAGTTTAATCTTTTCTAAGATTTAATTTGGATTTCCTTATTAGTTGAGATAAGGAACATATAATATCATTACAGACTTTTAGGATTTATTTATTTTCAGCCTTACATGTCAGTAGGATCCTAGTTTTATTTGGATTTCTGAGAAAAAAAATCCTAATGTGATCTTTCAAACTGACACATTTTGCTAAATGTTTGTACAACTTTACAAATTTAAGAATGCATATAAAAAGGACTACATGATGATCACATTCCAAGTTAGTATCCCAGCTGATGATTGTTTATGAAAGGACAAAGGAGATATAGATGACAAAAGTGGACAACAGTCTGTGAAGAGGTTCTCAGACAAAATTATTCATGCAATGTAATGTTAGTACACTCAACACTAGTTTCGTAAATGGGGAATTAAGTATCTATCTGGTTCGCCATGCTAGATGGATACCGTATTGAATGGCTTTAGTTCGTCCAGTTTTTGTGGAGTGCCATTTGTAGTGTGATGGTGTTGGCATGGTTTCATTTCATACCATGAATCAAGATGGTTTTTATTTAGAGTATCTTATTTCCTGGCAACTCTAAGAATCTAGAAGAATTACTTCATGTTCTGATAAATTCAGAACCAGTGAAAGATATGTGCTTTTAGTTTTAGGAAACTTGTATTAATTAATTATGATTTATGAAGCTTAATTCTGTGATCTCTTTTCTTACTTAACGTCCAGTTCTATACTAGCATCAGTAACAGTTTCTGACATTGAAGTGGGTTAGCTTAAAGACATTGGTAACTTGCAGGAGTTCTACCTCATGGCAGCTATTAGACTTGGATATATTACTTAATTCATTAAATCCCTATCCCACAATATGCAGTGCTTTTTCTGACATTAATCTTTTCGATTATATTGTAGTGCTTTGTGCAACTATGCTGACCTTGAGGCATTCACCGAAGAGAAGAAAAAATCTCTACTTGCTAAGCGATATGGGAAAGGAGCAGATTTTGTCCGAGCAGTCAAGGAAATAGTTGAGATTTATGATTCTTTAAAGGAAGACAAGAAAGACATTAATAATGATAATAATAAGAGTGGCTTTACTGAAAATAATCTGAAGATAGATGCCAAGAATCATGTCAATGACATCAGCAGTTTGGATACAGAAGGTCCTGATGATGGTTGTGATCCAGGCAATGACAAGAAAATGGAGGATTGTCCCTCCTCTTGCATGGATTACAGCATGGTAGGTACTCCTCGTTCTATTATCAACACAATGGAGGGTGAGCATTGTGTTGTGGATTCTGCAGATGGCGACCCTATTGAAAAGTCAACTATCCTTCATGAGAGTAAGCATTCTCCTTTGCATGCTAGTTCATGCTCAAAGAAAATACAAAAAGATTCACAGAAACAAAATTCTTGCACACATGGTAATTTTGCATCATCGTGGAGATCAAGAAGTTCATTAGGCACTGAATTAAGAACAATTCAGGATTCTGGTGGTCTGATGAATGGTACTAATCTGCCTTCTGTTGATTTAATTCCTGGTGACAAGCAAGAAGATTCTGCTCACCGTAAGTGCATTGAGGATGATAAACTAAGCCCGTGTTCTGTTTCTGGTACAAAGGAAGCAGTCTTCTCACATCCAAGTCAAGGAACCTGCAGTCAACTTGCGGCCTCTGGGGCCAGTAATGATGATGAAGGCCCATGTATTGTCATAGATAGTGTACAATGCACTTTTAGTAATGAAGTTTCTAAACCTGGAGTCAGGGATAAAGAAGTCAAACTGAATGGAACGGTTGATCTTCCCATGACCACCACCCGAACTTTTAAAAGAAAAAGAAGGGCAAACACTTGTCGTGCTAATAATCCTGTCAGTAGTGAGCTAAAAAATATGGATAGGGCATTGCAGCCTAGGTCAAATGGAGATCTTGTATATTCTCCAAATTTAAGAAATGAAATTAACAGATCACATGGAGATGAGCACTTGCCCTTGGTCAAAAGGGCAAGAGTCCGAATGGAAAGGTCTCCACTGGAGAATGCCACGGTTGATGAACCTGGTCATTCTTCTGACAAAACAGAGCCAGCTAAACTTGATCCATGTATTAAGCATGCAACGTCTGCAATATTTGGGAAGGATCAATCAGCTGATGATGTACCTCCTGGCATAGATGCTTCACCCAAAACAAATTACTCTGACCTGCCAGGAGTTCAGAATTCTTGTATGGATAACAGTGAAGAGCAACCAATGGTTATGACATTGGATGTAGAAGCTGCTTTACCTCCATCAAAACGCCTTCATCGTCTCTTAGAAGCTATGTCTGTTAATGCATCTGAGACTGTGAGTACTTTGCCTGAAGTTACAAAGTCAAAGGAGGTTACCCTGGAAGGCTGCACCGCTTCAACAGAGAGGTCCCCTCCTAAAAACTCTGCAGATGCACTTGTTGAAAGTCCCAAATCTGCAATGGCTAAAAGCCCCACTGTATCTTTGACTGTGCTTTCTTTAGATGCCCCAACTGGCCAAAAGCATATCACAGAAGCTGTCATGTTGAACAAGGATGCCCTCCCTCCTGTTTCTTTGGATTTGAGAACTGATGTCAGTGACAGTGTACCAAAGGACAAAGTTTCTGAAGAAACCTGCGTAGATAGTGAAAATTTGAGAACTGATGTCAGTGACAGTGTACTAAAGGACAAAGTTTCTGAAGAAACCTGCATAGACAGTGAAAATGTACCTGATTTGGTTGTACATACTGGGATTGATAGCAATGACTGTGTAAAAGGTATAGCCTGTTCCATGAAATTGGAAGAGCCTGGCTTTGCTTCTAAGTTTGATCGACTACCTTCGTGTAATGCAAGTGGAAATAAGCCTACGGAATCCATCGAAGGCTCGACTAATGGTTTTGGCAAAACTATAGATGTATCTTCTGAGCCAATTAGCCGAGCAAATGCTACTGTCTCGTATACTAGCGGCAGCTGTGATCCTGTGCTGCATATCGGCACTGTTTTAGATAAATCAGTAGTTAGTGTGCGTGACAGAACAAGTGCCTCTTCTTTGGTTTCTAAAGTTCCATGTATTCATTCCGACACAAGCACCGGAGCATTTGAAATGTAAGTCTTCTATTTAATGTGAAAAAACAAACCTTCAATTTGTTGTGTAGGCATGTTTGTCTACTGGCATTACATGTTCTTGCATTAATTGATTTACTGCAAATTTTAGGAGCCATGTGCTTGTAACTTACTAAGTTCTTCACTTCTCAAGTCTTATGGTCATAGTCATGTTGACATGGTTAATAATAGTTTCGATGTTTAATCTTGTAGGCATAGTTCTTCAGTTATTGCACTGGAAGACCTTGACCACAGAATAAACCTAAAGGATAAGAGCTTATTTTCAGATTCAATGCCTACAGAAGAACTAGTTGCTGATGGACATGCTCATATATTCTCTCAATCAAATTCATTCATAGACAGTTCTCTAGATTCAAAATTTGCTTCGGAACCTTTGGTGAATATACCTTCACTCAAAGAAGGATCAAGTAGCTGGTGTTCACCTTCAAATCATTCGATAAGGTCTGCTTCAGATAGGATTCATACTGAACAAGATAGTGGTGAGATTCCTTTTGATAATCTGCAACAGGAAGGCTTGTTAGCAGGTTGTAATGAAGCCCATTCATCACGGAGGGCGTTTGAAGCTTGTGTTGGTACACTAACACGAACAAAAGAAAGTATATCTCGTGCAACACGCCTTGCATTGGACTGTGCTAAGCATGGCATTGCTGGGGAGGTTAGGCCTTGCACACTCTTCACCTTAATTTTAGAGGCATGCTGTTTCACTGAGGTTTATCGTAGATTAATTTCTCATGATTTTATTATTACCGTTAACTTGCTTATATTTGTACATCTGGTAGCTTGATAAGGTTAAGTTATTCATCTGAAGCCCCCGATTGTGATGATATCAACTCATGCCTAGTTTCCCATTCACAGATTAACTTTCATGCCAAAAGCTGATTTTGTTCGTCATAGGAATATGGTCACCATAGCTGTTTTGTTCACCATAGTTTCCTGTATTTCAACTCGTGGCCTTTGTATATATGACAGCATGCTATTTACATGCTAGAAATTAGTGGGTACGTTATGTTAACCACTATGGCACAATCTTCACTAGATTAAAAAATTTCAGTTTTCTGTTTGAACACAGTAACAGCTTTTGCTGCATTCAATGTTAAAAAGTATACCTTTTTATAGCCATTGGACCAATCAATCAGTTTTTAGTTATGTGATGCAGATGTGACTTGATTCTGTTCTTTTTTTAACAAAAATAATCTAGGTAATGGATATTATTATTGAACACCTGGAAAAGGAAAGTAATTTATATAAAAGGGTTGATCTGTTCTTCCTTGTTGATTCCATAATCAGATACTGTCGCAATCAGAAAGGTATGTGCATAATGTTTTTAAGTTTGTTTCATGGGAATGGGCAGATTTAAATCTACTACCATGAATCATGTAGGTGGACCTGGTAGTGCCTATCCTTCTCTCATCCAAGCAGTCTTGCCACGAATTATATATGCTTCTGCACCACCTGGAAATTCTGCTTGGGAGAATCGGAGGCAGTGTCTTAAGGCGAGTGATTTCAGTACCTGATTAAAGAATATGATAAGTTTAACACCCTTTCACATATCTTTCACACACTTTGTTTCTTGGTGGTTAGGTTTTGAGGCTCTGGCTTGAGAGAAAAACCCTTTCAGAATACATCATTCGCCACCATATTAAAGAGCTTGAGGCTCTTAATGATGCGTCATTTGGAAGCTCTCACCGTCCTTCTGGTACAGAGAGAGCTCTGAATGACCCGTTGCGGGATGATGAGGCATTTTTTGTTGATGAATATGGAAGGTAGGCCTCTACTTTTTGAATAAGAACCCATTTCTAAGGTTAAAATGAGTGTACAGCTGAGGCTTGTTTATGCTGTTTATTGGTATTGCACACAAAATATTCTGCATATTTATCATTTTGAGTTGGTTTTGGTAATCTTACATAATTTGCAAAAGGGGAAAAAGAACGTTAGTACACGAGTTTGGTGCTGATAGCATATCATCATCCTAGCGCTGTTTTCCTTCGATCCAGATTGGCATTATTTGAACTGTTTGCTATACAATTTCAGTGCTTGTATGTTTGGAACCTGTCAGATACAGCAAATGAGTGAAAGTATTATCAATACTAGAAAATCTTTCAAGAAATGTTGAAAAAGTTTAAAGGACATAAATAATTGTCATGCCTCATGATGAACACTTCAAGGTTATCTGAATGACTGCTGACTAGTGTTGTTGCTTATATGACTAACAATATGAAATGTCAAATTTTCAAACAAAAGTTTGGATCTGTATTTAAGCGTGGTCTCACTTAGCATATGTAACAAACTGCATTTATGCATGCTGAACTGCTGTACCATCGTTTTGTACTAAAAACTATCTGTTCACCTCCACGTTCATATGATTGATTATTCTTCACAGCAACGCTGGTCTTGATCTTCAAAATTTAATTTGCACGAAATTACTTGAAGATGAGGATGGAAGGTCCTCTGAGGAGAGGAGCTTTGAAGGTCTTACTCCTGAACATGAAGTTACTGGTGCTAATGAACAAGAGGCATGTCAATTGCATGTGACAAAGCATCAACTTCTATTGGAAGAAGTGGACGGTGAACTTGAGATGGAGGATGTAGCCCCATCCTCTGGAGCTGAAGCCAGTACTGTATGTCAAGAAGATCTGACTAATAACGATACTTCTATAGGAACTGCTCAGCATCTCAGTTCCGTTCCACCACTACCTGATGACAAAGCTCCATCCCCTCCCCCATTGCCATCATCACCACCACCATTACCACGTCCACCATATCTTGTCTCTCAAGATTCTCAGGTGCAAGGCGCATTGCCTGTGGCAGCCAATTGTGTTGCGCAACAACATCCAGGAGCCAACTATGTATGTAGCTCTTATTTTGTTTCTGCAGGAAAACTGCTCTGAAATTTGATTTGTGGCGAGTATAGTTACTCCATGGTGTTCTTTGCAGAATGTTGAAGGACAACATCCTTATTCTGCTGCAAACAATCGAGGCAACGTGGATGCATGTATAGCTTCTTCGCAGCCTCCAGTACCATACAATTCTGGATATGCAGGGCATACTAATCAGATATATCAACCGCCGCCGCCACCGCCGCCACCACCACAGCCTATTGCAACATTCCCTTCTGGTCCTCATGGCAGCTTATGTGGGCCCTCAGTGCCACATCATGGAAATAACTATCACCATCCACCACCAGCACCACTGCCGAATAGTGGATACCATTTGCAGCCACCACCACACCCACCAGGTCCGAATCAGTTCCCATGTCCACCTGAACCAGAGCAGAGAGCACAGCCTTGGAATTGCGGCCCTCCGGCCCATTCCTATCCTGAGAGATATCAGTATGGTGGACATGATAGAGGACACCATGGATATGATAGAAGACCTTACTTTGATGATAGAGGACATCACTTTGATGATAGGGGGCGTCGCTTTGATGGTGGAGGGCATTACTTCGATGATGGAATGCATCACTTCGATGATAGATGGCGCCACTTTCATGATAGGGGGCAAATGCACCATGAAGTTATGGATGGGGGAAGGTTTCCCTCATTCTTTCCACCAGGTATCCCACACGCACCGCCTCCCCCCCTCTCCCCCCT